>Ga0315284_10000027_pt1 | contig 233359 bp, 189 predicted proteins | sample YL17G09_16_MG_FD_203696 | JGI IMG/M metagenome (GOLD analysis project Ga0315284, IMG submission 203696) | Sediment microbial communities from Yellowstone Lake, YNP, Wyoming, USA - YL17G09_16 | ecosystem: Environmental > Aquatic > Freshwater > Lake > Sediment | place: USA: Wyoming | collected... | reverse complement strand
GGGGGGGGGGGGGGCCGCCCCCGCCCCCCCCCCCCCCCGCCCCGCCACCACCCCCGCGCGCCCGCCCCGCGCGCCCCGCCCGCGCCGCAAGGAAAAGGCAGGCCCACCCACCCAACCCCCCGCAGAGCTCACCCGCCCGCGGGCGCCGCCGGCGCGGGCGCCGCCGTCCCCGACGGCCCCGCGCCCGCCGCCCCCGCCCCCGCCCCCGCCCCGCCCCCGCCCGCCGCCGCCGCCTGCTGCCGGTACTTGAGCACGGTCCAGTCGAACACGTAGTCCCACACAAACCCTTCCCGCGCAAACAGGTCGCGGAACAGTTTGCGGAGGTAGGAATAGTCGGGCTTGTCGTCGAAGCGCAGCGAGCGGCAGTATTGGAAGTAGGTCGTGAGCTCCGTGGGGAAGCCTTTGCAGAGGACCTCGATCGGGGTCGCCATCTTGCGGTCGGAAATCTTGTCGTACTTTTGCTTCTTGGTGACGGCTGGGGAGGGAGGGGGCGGGGGGGTGGGGCGGCGGCGCGCGCGCGCGGCGCGCGCGGCGCGCCTCCCTCTCCCCCCCCCGACCTTTGAGCCCCTGCCACGGCAGGCTCCCCCGCAGGAAGTACATGAGCACGTACCCCAACGACTCGACGTCGTCCCGGCGCGACTGCTCGATGCCGAGGTGGGTGTTGATCGACGCGTAGCGCGCGGTGCCCGTCAAGTTTTTGTTCTCGCGGTAGGGGATGTGGATGTGGGTGCGCGGGTCGCGGTACTTCTTGGCGAGGCCAAAGTCGATGATGTAGACCTGGGTGGGGGGGAGGGGGGGGGGAGGGAGTGAGCGCGCGGGGAACGAGGCGCGCGCGCGGCGCCACCGTTCCTGTCGCCCCTCGCACCTGGTTGGCGCGTTTGCCGAGCCCCATGAGGAAGTTGTCCGGCTTGATGTCGCGGTGCAGGAAGCCCTTGGAGTGAAAGTATTCGACGCGCGAGAGGAGTTGGTCGGCGAGCATGAGGACCGTCTTGAGCCCAAACTTGCGCCCGCAGAAATTGAAGAGGTCCTCGAGCGAGGGGCCGAGCAGGTCCAGGACCATGACGTTGTAGTCGCCCTCGGTGCCGTACCAGCGGATGTTGGGGATGCCGGCTGGGGAGGGAGGAAAGGGGTCGGCGCGCGCGGCGCCGCGCTCGTCTCTTCCGCCCTCCCCCCCCCTCCCTCTCTGCGCACGTCCGCCCTGAAGAATCTTGTACAGCTTGGACTCGTACATGAGCTGGGGGTGGCGCGACCGCTTCCATTCCTGCAGGGGTGGAGGGAGGGGGTGTCGGCCGCGGCCGGCGACCCCGCGCGCATCGGCGCGGCGGGGCGCGCCTTCCGTCTCGGGCCCCTCTGCCCGCTCACCAGCTTGATGCCGACCTCCTCGCCGGTCTGCAGGTGGGTGCCTGGGGGGCGGAGAGGGGGGGACGCGTCGGCGGCGGCGCAGCGTCAGGGGCGAGGTGGCGGGTGCCGCACCGCGGCGCGCGTTCCGGTCGCAGCCCGCCCGCCCGCCGCGGCGCGCGCCGCGACCGACTTCCGGCCGACCAGCGGGCAGCGGCATGGGGAGCCGCGGCGCCGCACAGGCCCCCACCCCCCTCCCCCACGCCGCCCTCTCCCCTCTCTCCTCACCCAGGTAGATGTCGCCGAAGCTGCCGCTCCCGATCTTGCGCCCAAGGCGGTAACGGCTGCCGGAGAGGGGGTGGGGGCGTGGGCGGGCGGCGGCGGGTGGTGGCGGCGCGGCGGCGCGGCCAATGCGCGCGACCGCCCCTCCCTCCGCCCCCCCACCCCCGAACCCACCCCGCCACCGAGATGGTGAGCGTCTCGGGCGCGCGTGTGGCGGTCGACATGGCGTCGGCCGCGGCGTCGGCCGTCCCGCGCGGGCAGGCGGCGCGCCGCAGAGGCCGGGCCGGCCTGGCGGGTGGCCGCGGCGGGTGCTCGCGGGGCAGGAGGCGCCCCCCACACGCGGCGGCTCTCGCGCGCGGCTGTGAAGGGGGGCTGCGGCGTTCGCCGGCCACCCGCACACCGGCTCCGGCCCCCCACCCTTCTGATGGCCCCTCCCTCCTTTGCCGCGGCCGCGGCTGCCACCCCCGACGACGCCCCCCTCGCCGGCGTCCAGGTCGACGGCCACGCCCTGCTCAAAGTGGTGCGCCACGTTGTCGACTGCGCGCCCGGCCTCGTCACGGGGCAGCTGCTGGGGCTGGACGTGGGGACGACGCTGGAGGTGACGGAAGCGTTTCCTTTTCCGGTGAGAGAGGGGAGGGGCGATGGAGCTCGCGGCGGCCGCAGCGGCGCGGCGCGGCGGGCCCGATCGGGGGCGCCGCCGGGGCCTAGGGGTGGCGTTGATGGCTGCAGACCGCGGGCGCGGCGGGCGGCGCGACCACGGCCGCCGCGGCGCGAGGCGCGCCGCCGGCCGTCACCGACCGACCCCCCCTCTTCAGACGCGCGGCGCCGACGGCGACGGCTTCGACGACGAAGACGGCGTCCAGTACCAGATGGACATGATGCGCTGCCTGCGGGAGGTCAACGTGGACAACAACACGGTCGGCTGGTACGGAGACGAGAGAGGAGAAAGAGCGACGCGAGGGACGGCGTCGCCGGCGGCCCGCGAAAAGACCCCTTCCGACCCCCACCTCCCCGCCTCCTCGTAAACCAACTTCAGGTACCAAACGGCCGTCATGGGCACGTACCAAACGCTGGACCTGATCGACACGTTCGCGTCCTACTCGTCCTCGATCCCGCGCGCCGCGTGCCTCGTCGTCGACCCCGACGCCGCCCGCGCCGGCCACCCCCGCGCCGTGCGCGCGGTTAAGTTGTCCGAGGCCTACCTCGCCGCGCACCGGCGGGCGGGCGGCGCGGCGGCGCTGGGGGCGGCCGCGCTCAAGGAGGCTGGCGTCGGGTGGCGCGACGTGTTCGAGGAAGTCCCCCTCTCCGTCCGCAATTCGCCCCTGGCGGTTGCTCTGGCCCGCTCCGTGCTGGGCGGCGCCGGCGCGGACGAGGGCGACGCCGACCGCCTGGCCCTCGGCGCGCCGCGCGACGCGGGCCGGGCGGTCGAGCACGCCGCCGACTGCCTGGACGACTTGGGCGCGGAAGCCCAACGCCTGTCCTACTACCACCGCGCGTTGGCGCGGTCCCAGCAAGCGGCCGCCGCGTTCGCCGCCAAGCGGCGCGCCGAAAACGCCGCCCGCCGCGCCGCGGGCGAGCCCCCGCTCCCCGAGGAGGACGCGGCCGCGGGCAAGCCGCCGCCGGAGCCGTCCCCGGTGGACGGCTACTGCGTGACGGCGCAAATCGACACGTGCTGCGACCGGCTCGGGGCCGGCGCGGTGGGGGCGCTGGAAAAGCTGGCGCTGTTTGACGCGCTCGAGCGCGCGGCCCGGTGAAGGAATGCGGGTGTGACGGAGAGAGACAGTTCGTGGTTTTGTGGGGAGGTCGGTGGCGCGGCGGCCTGTGAGGGAGCGGCGGCGCACAGAGGCCCGCGAGTGAGAGACGCGCCACCCCGCCCCCACCCCTCGTCTCCTCTTTCGGCACCGCTCGTCGTCGGCGGCGTGTTGCAGGGCAAGTGCGGTACGCGGAAACCAGGAACACGCGCCCCACGAGGGGGCGGGGGCGCGCGCGCGCGGGCCCAGAAACACCCTCTTCCCCCCCCACACCCCTCTCCCCTTCCCTCCTCAACGCTCCACCATCTTCTTCTTGCCGCCCGCGAGCGCAGCGTGCGTCTTCTTGAGGTGCTGCTTGTACTCGGTGATCGACCCCGGCCACTTGGTGACCGCGCCGTTGTTGACCTCCCAAATCTCGTTGGCGACCTGCAAGGGGTGGGAGAATGGGGGTGTGGGCCTCGGCCCTGGCCGAAACCCCGCAAATAAAAAGGAAGAACGAAAAAAAAAACTCTCACCTGCGAGATGAGGCGGAAGTCGTGCGAGACGAGGACCATGCCGCCGTCCCACTCCTTGATGGCTTCGGCCAGGGAGTCAATGGTCTCGATGTCCAAATGGTTGGTGGGCTGATGAGGAAGGGGGGAGGGGTGTGGGCGCGCGCCCACTCGCCACTATGATTTCTCCCCTGCCCCGCCCTCTCCATCTCGTACCTCGTCCAGCAGCAGCATGTGCGGCTTGGACCGCGCGAGCCACGCAAACACGACCCGCGACCGCAGGCCGTCGGACAGCTGCTTCATCGGCAGCGTCTGCGCCTTGCCCGTGATGCCGAAGCGGCCGACCGCGGACCGCATGACTTCCAGCGTGTTGCCGGGGAACTCGCGCAACATGTACTCGAGCGGGGATTCGTCGGGGTTGAGCAGCTCTGTGAGGTGTTGGTGGTAGACCCCAATCTTCAAATGGTTGTGCCGTTTGACCATGCCGTCCAGCGGGTCCAGGTCGCCCGTCATGAGCTTCAAAAGGGTGGATTTCCCGGCACCATTCGGGCCGACGACCGCGACGCGCGAGTCGAGGTCGACGCCGAGGTCGACGCCCGAATACAGGACCGCGTCTTTCGAGTACCCAAACGCGACCTCCGTAAACTGGAGCACGGGCGGCGGCAGCGTGCCCACATTCTCAAACTTAAGCTTGACGATGCAGTCGCGCTCCACCTTCTCCGTGAGCCCGGAGCGCACCATCTTCTCGAGCGTCTTTTCTTTCGACTGTGCCTGGCGCGCCAGTTTGGCGGAGCCGTGGCCGAAGCGGGCAATGTACTCCTTCATGTCGGCAATCTGCTCCTGTTCCCAGCTAGAAAGGAGAGAGAGGGAGAAGGGGTTGGGCGGGGACGCGCCACGGCGGTCGACCGCCCCCTCTCCTTTCCTCGTCCCTCTCTCTCTCCCTTACCGATACTTCTTCATCTGTGCATCTTCCAGCTCGGCCCGCGTGCGCACGTACGTGTCGTAATCGCCGCCGTACGACTTGATGCCTGAGGGAAGAGGGAGGGAGGGAGGAAAAGGGGGCGACCGTCGGCGCGCGGCGATCCCCAACCATGCCAAACAACGCCCACCACACCCCTTCCTTCCACCCACCTTTCTGGTGCATGTGCAGGATGTTGGTGCACACGCCGTTCATGAAATCTTGCGAGTGCGAGACGAGGAGCAGGATGCGCTCGAATTTGGCGAGCGTGTCTTCGAGCCATACGCACGCCTCGAGGTCCAGGTGGTTGGTGGGTTCGTCCAGAATGAGCATGGCGGGGTCGACAAAGAGGGCGCGCGCGAGGGCGATGCGCATGCGCCAGCCGCCCGAGAAATCTTTCGTCTTTTTCGCTTGCATCGCTTTTGTGAAGCCGAGGCCGTGCAGGATCTGGCCCGCGCGCGCCTCGGTGTTGTCGGCCTCGAGCTTGTCCAGCCGTTCGTAGATGTCGGCGAGCAAGGCTTGGGACTCGGCGTCGTCCGTCTCCGCGAGCGCCTCGGCCTCCTTCTCGAGGCGCGCGCGCATCTCGTCGACCGACTTGACGGCATCCAGGGCGGTCATATCGGACGCGTCGATCTCGCGGTCCAGGTAGTAGATGTCTGGTGGAGGGAGGTGGGGTGGGGGTGGGCGGGAGGGGGACCGCGGGCGACGCAAGCGCCGCGCCCCCCCGCCTGCCCTGCCTCGCACCGATGTGGTCCGGGATCGGCACCTCCCGATTGCCCAAGCACTTGAGCAGGGTGGACTTGCCGCACCCGTTGGGGCCGATGAGGCCGTAGCGACTGAGGAGAAGAGAGGGAGGGACACAGGGGTCGGCGCGGGCGGCAGCGACGGCACGGCACGCCCCACCACCCCTGTCCTGCTCTTACCGGCCGTGGTTGAGCTCCAGCTTGGCGTCGGTCAGCAGCTCGTGCCCGTGGAAGAGCAGGGTGAACGATTCAAGGTGGACGTCGCGCGCCTGGGGGAGGAGGCGGGGCGAGGAGTGAGCGCCCGCGCGCCGACGCGCGGCGCGGCGCGCCCGGGCGCCCCCCGATTGGGCGCGCCGCGGCCGCGGTCGCGCGCTGGCATCGCTGGCGGCCGCGGCCGGAGCGGGCGCGGCCGCCGCGGGCCGCGGGCGCGGCGGCCGTCGCGCGCGGCGGCGGGGGGGCGGCTGCCGCGGGACCAGGGGCGCCGCGGGCCGGTCCCCGCCGACACGCGGTCGAGCACGCCTCGCCCTCGCCCCTGGCGGCGCGCATCGGGCGCGCCGCGCCCGCCGCCGCGCGCGCCACCGCGCGCGCCCCCCCCCCCCTCTCTCACCTGCGGGTGCGAAGTGAGCACGCACGTGACCGACCGATCGTGCGCGTCCTCGCCTACGGTGACCGCGCCCAGGCGGGCGGCGAGGTCGGCGGCGGCGTCGCCCGCTTCAGCGCCGTTCGAGGCCAGGGATTTGCTCGAGCCCCCGCGAGACCGCGCCAGCTTAGAAGCTGCCTTCTTTTTCTTCGAGTCGGACACCATAGTGTTCTGGGCGGGTTGTGGGGTGGCGAGAGGCCCGCGCGACGGCGGGAGAGTGAACGAGATCCGGCGCCGCGCATGGTCGTGGCTCACTCTCTCCCGGCTCCCCCATGCTGGCCCGCCTCGCGACCCGCCTGGCGGCGGCACGGTCCGCCCCCCGGCACGCGGCGGCCGCCACCGCGGCGCCCGGCGCCCCCCCCGCCGCGGCCGACGCGCTGTCGGCGCCGCGGCGCGCCCGCGCCGAGGCCGAGCTCGAGGCCCTGGCCGACGCCGGCATCGACGCCGCGGCTGATAGGGCGGCGAAGAAGGCGAAAAAAGAGGCGGCGAGCGGAAAAGCGGCAGACACGCCGGGCGCCGTCGAAGAGCTCGGCGGCCCGCGCGGCCCCGAGCCGACCCGGTTTGGCGACTGGGAGCGCGCGGGGCGGTGCTCTGATTTCTAGGCGGCAGTCGAGACGTGGGAGCGCGGGGCCGCGTTGCAACGCGCGGTCCGTCCTCCCTCTCTTTCTCTTCCCTCGCCCGCCCCTCCATCACTGCTGCTGCGGCTGCCACTGCTGCTGCTGCTGGGGCGCGCCCCCATACCCCCACCCCCCACCCCCCCACGCCTGCGGTTGCTGGCCCCCCCACCCGGCCGCGGCGGCCATCCGCTTGCGCGGCACCCACGGCTCCCCGCCGCCCGCGGGCGCGGCAGGCGTGCCCGTGTAGGCCATGGTCACGGCCGTCGCGGCGGAGACGGCGGCGTGGGCGGGGCGGGGGGCGGTGTAGCCAAACCGCGCGTCGTGCAGCGCGGCCGCGCGGCGCATGACGGCGATGCCGGCCCTTGCCTCCGCCAGCGCCACCGACTTGGCCGACAACGATGCGCGGTCGGCAGGGGGGAGGGCCGAGTGCGGGAGGGGGAGGCCGTCGGGGGAAGGAGGGGGAGGCGGCGCCGGGGCGGGCGCGCCGTCGCCCGCCGGCGCCACAGCCGGCGGCGGCGCGGCCGCGGCCTGCAGCACCGCGACCGCGCGCTCGCCGCCGGCGTCCCCGCCATAGCGCTCCTCGACGACGGCGGCGGTTTCCCAGAGAGCGCGCTCGCCGGGCGCAGCGGCGAGCGCGGCGGAGAGCGCGCCGCGCGCCCCAGCCACGTCGCCCGCCGCGCCTTTGAGCAACGCGGCGTGCACCGCGAGCGCGGCGCACGCGCCGGGGTCGCCGGCCGCGGCGGCGAGGGCGGCGTCGAGGGCGGCCGACGCGGCGGCGGGGTCGCCCGCGCGGCGCTCGAGGTGGGCGACCGCGACCGCCGCCTGGGCGAGGCCCGGCGCCACCGAATCCCGGAGGCGGGTCAGGCGCGACCGCGCGGCGTCGACGTCGCCCGCGGCTTCATCCGCGCGCGCGGCAAAGAGCCACGCCTCGGGCCGAAACTTGCAAAACGTGTCGGCCGCCGCCGCCGCCGCCGCCCGGGCGCCCGCGACGTCGCCAGCCGCTTCCAGCGCGCGGGAGCGGCGCCTCCAGAAATCGGGGTAGGCCGCGGTCGCCACGAGGCAGCGCCGGTAGAGCCGGTCGAGCGCGGCAGGGTCGAGCGGCGGCCCCGACCCCCCTCCTTCCCCCTCATCCAGCAGCGCCCACCAGCCCGCCAGCTGGTCGCCGTCCAGGGGCTTGACGTGGAAATACGAACGGCGGATGCGGGCCTCGTGCGGCGCGAGCCGCGCGGCGAGGACGCGCACGGCGGCAGAGGCGGCTTCCGCGGGCGCGAGCCACGCGGCCGCCACGGCATGGTCGGGAGGGGGTGGGCCGCCGTCGGCCGCGCCGGCGGGGGCCGCGGCGGCCCGAGCGGCGGCCAACTCGCCCTCGGGGATCAGGTCCTCGAGCGGCACCGAGGCCGCCACCTCGTGCAGGCGCGCCCGGTGGCGGTCCACGTCGCGCGTGGGGGACGCAGCCGCGCGCGCGAGGATGGCGAGGGCGGCGCGCGCGCCAGGGGCGCCGCCGCCCGCGGCGGACGCAGCCCATTCAGCGTACGCATCCCACAGGGGGGCCGCGGACCAGGCGTCGCCGGAGGACGCGACCGCGCGCTCGTAGACGCTGTAGGGGAGGGGAGGAGGGTGGGCGGCGAAGGGCGGAGCGCGCAGACACCGCGCCCCTCCCGCCCCTCCACCCCCCCCGTCCGCCCACCTGCGCACGGCCTCTTCGTCCGCGTCGTCCGCCACCAGCCGGGCGGCGTACGGCAGCCACAGGTCGGGCGTGGCGGGCAGGAGCGGGGAGGCGAGGCCCGCCTCGTACGCGTCGACCGCCGCAGCCGCGCCCTCGAGGCCCGCCGCTGTCGCCGCGGCCGCCGCCGCGTCGGCCAGCTTCTTCCAGTAGCCGTAGCAGAGGGGCCACTCGGCGAGGAGGGCGCGCAGCGCGTCGACAGTGGCCGCGGGGTCGCCCTGAGGATGGAGAGGAGGTGCGGGCGTCGGTTGTCTCCCGTGCCGGTTGTGTGTGGGGGGCGCACGTCGTGCCAGGCGGGTGGCGGGCGCTGCCGCCGCCGCGCCGCTGCCGCGGGCGCGCCAGATTGATCGCCGCGCCGCGCCGCCGCGCCGCCCCCCCTCCCCACCCTCTCTCTCCTCACCAGCCGGTCGGCCGCGGTCGCCAGCGCGACCGCGGTGCCGAAATCGTGGGGCGCGGTGCGCAACGCGGCCCACTCGGCTTCCAGCGGCAGCGGGCCGTCGCCGGGGTCGACCGGCACGCCGTCCCCGTCCCACGGGGTGGGGGTGGCGGCAGCGCCGGCGTCGGTCATGGCGGTGGCGGGCGGGAGAGTGTGGCAATGGCCTGCCGCGCCGCTCTCCTCGCCACTCCGCTCTGCCATGATCCCCGCGCTGGGCCGCCCCGGCGCGGCCGCCAACATCGTGGCGCGCGACGCCGAGTCGCTGCTGCCGCTCAAGGGCGGCCCGGTGCTCGCCGACGCGCAGTCGCCGCCGCACCCGCCAGTCCCGCGCCGGGGGCGGTGGGGGCTGTCGCCGACCGTGCTGTCGGGGGGGGCGTACTGCTTGGGTGGGTGGAGAGGGAGGGAGGGCCGATCGGCGCGGCGCGTGCGGCGCGGCGCGCGGCGGAGGGCGCCGCCCGCCCTGGCGCGCCGCGTGGGTTGTGCCACGAGTCTTGCAAAGCCGGCCGCGGCGAGCGACGGGGGCCTCGCGCGCCGGGAGCCGAGCAGCCCCCACGCCCAGCGGTTCGAGCGCTCACGCCTCCCGCCCCCTCTGCACAGCTTCCACGTCCATGGTCCTCCTCAACAAGGCCGCCCTCTCCTCGTTTGGCTTTGGCGCGCCGACCGCGCTGCTCCTCTTCCAGTGCTCGGTCGCGGTCGCCGCCGCGGCCGCGTGCGCGGGCGCCGGCCTGGCCCGCCTCGAGCCGCCCTCGTGGCGCCTGGTGCGGGTGTGGGCGCCGGTCAACGTGCTGTTTGTTGGTGGGTGGTTGGCGGGAGGTGGGGTGGGCGCAGGGGGGCACCGAGACTCCGCGCGCGCGGCGACCCGTTCCACCTCTCCCCCTCCCCAGGCATGGTCTGGTCGTCCTTTTTCTCGCTGCGCGACCTGGGCGTGCCCATGGTCACCGTCCTCAAGAACCTGACAAACCTCTTGACGATTTCGGGCGACTGGTGGCTCCACGGAAAGACGTACGGACCCCCGGTCTGGGCGACCCTGGCCCTCATGACCGCGTCCGCGCTTTGCGGCGCGGCGACCGACCTCGCCTTTTCCGCGCGCGGGTACGGGTGGCAGCTCATCAATTGTGGCTTCACGGCGGCCTACTCGCTCTGCCTGCGCGGCGCGATGGACCGCGCCCAGTCCGCCACCGTCGGCCGGCGCCGCCTCAACGAGCTCTCCATGGTCTTTTACAACAACCTGCTCTCGGTGCCCCTGATCGCCCCGCTGACCCTGGCCAACGGGGAGCTCCTCCGCGTGTGGGCCGACCCCGCGCTCAAAGACCCGCGCTTTGCCGCGGCGGCCCTCGCGTCGGCGGGCCTGGCCTTTGGCATCTCGTTCGCCTCGCTCTGGTTTCTGTCGACGACGACGGCGACGACGTTCAGCCTCGTGGGGTCGCTGAACAAGGTGCCGGTCGCGCTCGTCGGCCTCCTCGCGTTTGGCGCGCCCGCCACCCCCCAGAACGTGGCCTCCATCGGGGTCGGCCTCGCTGCGTCGGCCGTGTTTGTGCTGGCCAAGGCGGGGCCGGTGGCGAGGGGAGGGGGGGAGAGAGGAGGGGCGCGGGGGAAGGGCGCGCGGTGACCCGGCGGCGCGGCGCGGCGCCACCCGCCCCCGCGCGCTCGCCCGCGCCGCGCGCATCGCGCGATGGCCACACCCCCACCCGCCCCACCCGCCCCCCACACACGCACCCAACGCGACGCCGCCCCACCATTCCCGTACCGCCCCCGCCCCTGGTTTGGCGTTGTGCCAAGCCCACCGCCCGTTGCCCCCCCAGGCAGGCAGAGAGAGAGGGGGAGAGACACTGCCGCCGCGCGCCTCGTGTCAAGCGTGCCGGCGTCGGCGCGAGGGAGGCCGGGCGCGGGCGACCCCTCAACCTTCTCTCTCTTTCTCTCGTTCGCGGCTTGCACAGAGCGGCGCTCTCCAAGGGGTGGCGAGTTTGACGAGGGCGGCGCGCGAGTGCGGGCGCCCGAACAGAAAGGGGCACGGGTCACGCCGCGCGCGCCTTGCCGCCCGCGTGCCCGCCCCGCCCTCCCTGCCCCCACGCGCGCCACGCGGACGACAGGGCGGCCCCCGCGCACGCACCCACGCCCAGGATGGTGAGCCAGGACGCGCCGCGGGGGTCGTCGTCGGGGCGGCGGCGCGCGGCGGGCGGAGGCCGCGACGCGGCCGCCCCGGTCGCTTGCCCGCCACCAGCGCCCGCGCGCGCGGCCCGGCTCAATGACGCCGCGTCCGCAGCCCTGTCCGCGCCGCGCTCGCGGCGGTCGGGCTGCCCCGCGCCCGCCTGCGCCGCGCCCACAGCGGGGTCGCGCGGGGGGGTCCAGTCGGCGCCGGCGCCGGCGGCAGCCGCCTTGCCGGACGCGGCGGCGGCGGCGGCGGCGCGGCCCGCGCCTCCCGCGCCCGACCGCGCCGTGACCCCCGCGCCCGCCGCGCCCGCCGCCGCGGCCGCCGCCCCCCCCCGCAGCGCCAGGTCCTGCTTCGTCGGCGGCGCGCGCGGCTCCGGTTGCGACTCCTGGGCGGCGTGCGCGTCGGCGGCGGACGCGCGCGGGTGCGCTGCGACGTGGTCGCCGAGGACGAGGGCGGCCGCCAGCCACGCCGACACTGTCGCCTGGTAGTCTTCCTCGTCCATCGGACCAAAGTCTCGCGCGCAGCGCGGGGGGGGAGGGTGGGACGACGCCTTGGCGGCGGCGGCCGTCGCGCCGGCGCCCGCCGCGGCGCCCGCCGCGGCGTCTGCCGCCGCGCGCTCGTCCTCCGCCCGCCGCGCCCGCGCCCCCTCCTCCAGGTCGATGTAGCCGTCGGGGCCCCGAAAGGCAGAGTGGATGTCGGTGACGGTGCCCTTTTCGGCGGCGACGTTGCGCGGCTTTTCGACGGGCGCCTCGGTCTCGGCCGTGCCGCCCGCCGCGCCGCCGCCGGCAGCCGCGGCCGCCGCCGCCGCGGCATCGGCATCCGCCGCCGACCCGTGGCCGTCCAGCGGCCCCTCGCCCGGCTTTGCCGCCGCGGCTTTCGCGGCGGCCGACCCCGGCAACCGAGGGTCTCCCGGCTCTTCAGCCAGCAACGCCCCGTCGGCCGTCTTGATGTCGACCGGCTTGCCGCCCGCGGCGGCGACGCGGCCCAGGGCGGCGTCCAGGGCGGAGCCGTGGGCGGCGGTGGCGGTGGCGGCGGTGGCGGTCGCGGCCGCCGCCCCGCCCGCCACCTGCAGCAGGTTTCTCCGCGGCCTTGGCCGCCCGTTGGGCCCGTACAGGTGCCACGTCATCGACAGGGGCCCATCCGGCCCGACCGCCGCCGCAGCGGCCGCCGCGGCGCCCGCGCCGCCGCGCGCGCGCGCGCCCGCCAAGTCTGCCACCTTCTCCAGCACCTCGTTCGCCGCCGCGGCCGCGGGATGCCCCTGCGGTAGGTGCACCCCTAGGTCGCCCGACCGCAGGGACACGACGGCCTGCGGGCGCGCGGTCTCGATCAAATGAGAAATGATGCGCGTCGCGGCGGCCCCCAGCGGCGCGCCCGCGCCGCCCGGCCCGCCGGCCGAACAGGGATCCCCGTGCTCGGCGGCTTTGCGGGCCAGGATGTTGGCGACGGGCACGATCTTGAACACGACGCGGCGCAGGACGGAAGCGACCCAGTCGTCCAGCGACCCCTGCGCCCACCCCGCGCGCCACGCGGCCTTGAGCGCGGACTGGAGCGGGGCCCACTCGCCGGGGCCATCGTCGCCCGACGGGGACGCGAGGAGGGCGCCGAGCCAAAACGCGACCTCCGAAGTGACGAGCTCCCGCCCGCCCTCGCCCGCCACGATCAGCACCACCTCCTTGCCCCGTTCGCCGCCCGCGAAATCGGTGACGGTGAGCAGGGGGAGGGACGAGTCCGACTCGGGGTCCGGGAGGTCTTCATAGCTGCAGCGGACGAGAGGTGGGGTGGTCGGCGGCGGGCGTGGGGTAGCTGGGGCGTTTGCCGCGCCGGCCGCGCCCGGCCGGCCGCCACGTCGATCGCCCCTGTGCATTCGTGCCGCGATGCCGCCCCCGCATCCAGCGCCCGCGCGCCCCTCGGCCGCCGGCGCGCCGCCGCCGGCGAGCGCGCGCGACCCCCCCCCCTTCCCCCCCCCCTTTCTCCTCTCACCGCGCCCGCGCCGGCACTTTCAGCGCGGTCTTGCGCAGGCCGTCCAGCACGGCGTCGGTGCGGTGGTAGAGGTGCCAGGGCAGCGCGGTGGTCGCCGCGACGCGGTCGCCGGGCAGGACGGCGGTGGACGCTCCGCCCTGCTGGCCGCCCGCGGGCGAGCAGGCCAGCAGGCACAGGGCCGCCAGGGCGGAGGCGCGCCGCGGGCGCCGCATTGGCGGTGACGCGACGGCGCGCGCGCCTGGGCGCCGTCCGGCCACTCGGGCGATGTGGGGTGTGCGCGTGTGTAGCGCCGCGTCCCACTGGTAGGGCCAGGCGGCGCCGCTCGAGGCGGAGAGTGCGGGGTGCCCGCCAACACCGGCCCACTCCCCGCCGCCTTCGCTCCGAGCCATGGCGTCCCGGCGGGCTGCCTCCCTGCTGGCCAGGCGCCTGCTGCGCGGCGGCGTGAGCGCGCCCGCGGGCGGCCCGGGCGCGTGGGCGCCGGCCGCCGCGGCGGCGACCGCGCCGTGGCGCCGCGGTGCGTAGAGGGAGAAAGGGGTGGCGGCGCGGCCGCGCGGCGGTGGCCGGCCTCGGCGCCCTTCCGATCGGGGCGCGGCAGGCGGCGGCGACCGCGGGCGCACCCGGCGCGGCGCCATCCGCGCGCGCCCCCGCCCTCGCCACGCGCCGCGGCGCCCACGCGCCGCCCTCCCCCACCCTCTCTCTTCCAGCCTACTCGGACGTCACCCCCTTTGTCCCGCCCGCCGCCACGACGCCCGCCGGCTTCGCGGTCGACGCCGACGGCCTGCTCCCCACGACGGCCGCCCTCAAAAACCCGACCGCGGACATCATGTGAGAGGAGAGAGGGAGAGGGAGGGAGGGAGGCGAGGCAGTTTTGAGGGGAAACGCGCCGACCTTCCCTCTCCTCCCCTCCTCCCCTAGCTACGACACCCACTCGCACGAGCAATTCGCCCCCGGCGACGACTCCAAGCGCGCGTTCACCTACTTTGTGCTGACGGGAGGCCGCTTCATCTACGCGTCCGCGCTGCGGCTCGCGGTCTTGAAATTTGTCCTCTCCATGACCGCCACCAAGGACGTGCTCGCCATGGCGTCCCTCGAAGTCGACCTGGCCAAGGTGGCGGTGGGGCAGACGATCACGGTCAAGTGGCGGGGGAAGCCGGTGTTCGTGCGGCGGCGGTCGGGGGAGGAAGTGTCGGCGGCGCGGTCCGTCGCCCTCTCCTCTTTGCGCGACCCCCAGCCCGACGAGGCGCGCGTGGTCGACCCCACCGGCGAATGGCTCGTCGTCGTCGGCGTGTGCACGCACCTCGGCTGCGTCCCGCTCCCCGGCGCGGGCGACTATGGCGGCTGGTTTTGCCCGTGCCACGGGTCGCACTACGACACGTCGGGACGCATCCGCAAGGGGCCGGCGCCCACGAATTTGGAGGTGCCGGAGTACAAGTTCATGGACGACGCGACGCTGCTCGTCGGGTGATGGAGGTAGGGGTGGAGGCAAGGGGGGCGGCGGTATGTGGCGCGTGAGAGAAACGGGGGGCGGGGGTTGCTGTTAGGTGCTTCTGGTCACAGTTAGGGGGTGGGAGGAGGTGCCTGGGGCGGCGGGAGGGAGGGAGGGAGCGGGCGACTTCTCGCCGCCACTCCTCGCGCGACGATGGCGTCCGCGACCGCGCGCGCCCTGCTCCTGCTCGCCCTGGCCGCCACCGCGGCCGCGCAGCAGGCTGCTGGCGTCACCGACTCGGGCGTCGTCTACACGAGGCCTCGCACGACGGTGGCGCCCGGGACGGGCGCGACGCTCGTCGATGCGCCGGTCGCTGTCCCGCCCAGCACGACCCGCCCCGCGGCGCGCGACGGCGCGGCGGCAGTGACCCCGACGCCCACGCCACGGCCGGCGGCGACGGCCGTCCCTACCCCCGCCGCGGTCGTCGTCGTCGAGCCGCTGCCGCCGGCCGACGCCGCCGCCTCGCGCGCTGGTGCCGCCGTGACGGCGTCCCAAAAGGCGGCGCTCGCGCCCGGCGCGGCGCCGGCCAAGGGTGGCGTGGTGGCGGCCGCGGAAAAGGCGACGTTCGACGCGCACGCCGCCAAAAAGGGACCCGCCACGCCGCCCGCCACCGCGCCCGTCACCGCCCAGCAAGCGTCGTCAGCGCCGCCCGACGTGGAGGGCAAGGGCGGGCTGTCGTCGACGACGGTTGGGGTGATCGTGGGCGTCGCGCTGCTGCTGCCCACCCTCGCGGCGGCCATCGCCGGCCTCATCCTCGCCCGCCGTCGCCGGTTCAAGCAGCTGAATGAGAGCGGTGGCGACGGCGGCGCAGCCGCTCCGGTTGTGGCGACGGCGTGAGAGGGAGAGCGCGCTCTGCCCCGCCCCACCCTGCCTTGCCCCGCCGCGCCTCTATTTAATCCCATTCCTGACCCATTCACCACGATCAATCGTTGTCACAAGTGAGGGCCCGGGTCAGAAGTCGAGCGCGACGCGCGCCGCGCCGCGCACTCGCGGGAAGCCGCCGCCGCCCAGCGGCAGCGTGAGCGCCACGCCGGCGGCGGACACGGCCGCGTCGGCACGGCGCAGGTCCAGGGCGGCTCCTAAGGAGAGGAGAGAGGGACGAGGGGAGCGTCGGGGCCGCGCTCGCCGCGCCGACGCCTGACCCCCACCCCTTCGCCCCCCTCCTTCCTCACCCGCCGGCCCGCCCAGCGGCGCCACGTTGGCCGCCACCACGTACAGCTGCGCGCGGGGCAGCTGGTTCCGGAAGCAGGAGGGCGGGATGCTGGGGAGAAAGCCGAGGAGAGAAGATTGTTGGTGGACTCTTTGAATGCTTCTGCAAAGCCCCCGCTCCCTGTGCCCCCCCTCCACACACGCACACGAGCTGGCGCCCGCCCGCGGCGGCCGCCATGATGGCCTCGGGCACGTGGGCGACGAGGCGGTACCTTGGGGGAGAGAGAGAGGGGGTGGTGGGAGGCGGGTCGGGTTGCGCGAGCGCGCCGCCCGCGTGCCCCCCCTCCCTCTCCCTCCTCCTCCCTCACCTCCGCCCCAGCAACCCCTCCACCGATGCCACGAGTCCTTCCGCCAACGACCCGCGCACAGCGGACGACGAGACGGGGGTCGCGGGGCCGTCGCCCGCGCCGTCGCCGCCCGCCGCGACGAGCGGCACCACGGTCACGCCCACGCCCCTTTCCGCGCACAGCTCTTTCAACATGTGCTCATCGCCCGCCGCGCGGTGGCCGAATCGGTAGCCGGCCCCCACGACGACGTGCGCCGCGCCGAGCGAGTCGGCGAGCGCGCGCACAAATTCGCCCGGCTCCATCTCGCGCACGCACCCAAACGGGATGACGCGCTGCCGGGGCGCCGTGCCGCGGCACGCCGCGGCCCACGAGCCAAGCACGCGCCCCCTGTCGTCCGGCGCGACGAGCGGCGAGCGCGGCGGCCACCCGAGCGCGGCCGCCATCCCAGAGAACGACAGGAGCCAGGGCGTGCCCCCTGTGGACGCCGCGGCGGACGCGAGGGCGCGGTGGCCGCGGTGCATGGCGTCAAACTTGCCGAGCGCGACAGCGGCAGGAGGGGCAGAGGCTCCCGACGGCGCCAGGGGCGCGTCCCAATCGCTCTCGTCGCGCTCCTCGAGCAACAGAGTGCCGCCTGGAGTGGGAATACGGGGGTGAGGGTGGTCGTGGGCGCCCGCTAGCCTCCTAGCCGGCGCGCCGGTCGCGCACCGCACGCCGGCCGGCCCGCGGACGACGCGACGCATCGCTGCTCTAGGCGGAGCGGGCGGTGCGCCAGCCCCAGGCGGGGCAGGGAGGGCCGCAGCGCGGGCCGCATCTCTGCTGGCGGCGCTGCGTCGCCGCACACCCCAGCCAGACCCGCGCCATGCCGCGCAAGTTCCTCGTCGCGGTCGACGCCCCGCCCCCGCCCGAGTCACCCCTGCTGGCGCTGGCGCAGGCGCTGGTCGGGGAGGGAGACGAGGTGCATGTGGCGACTGTGCTGCCGGCGCCGACCGCGGTCATCGGCCTCGCGCCTCCCCTGGCCACCGCCGCCAGCGCGACGCTGCTCTCGAGCACCTACCAAGAAGAGCTGGCGGCTGCCATGAAGCGGTCGCGGGCGACGCTGGACGAGGCTCGGCGGGCGGTCGCCTCGGCGTCCCGTCGTGCGCCGGCCGACGTCGCGGTCCACCTCCTCCCCTCGGCCGGCGGCGCGTCGGGGTCCTCCACCTCCCTGCTCGCCTGGGCGCACTCGCGCCACGTGGACGTCGTGCTCGTCGGCTGCCGCGGGCTGGGCGCCGCCGCGCGCGCCGCCGCGCCGCTCGTCGGCCTCGGCTCCGTCTCGGCCGCCCTCGCCACCGACGCGCACGCGCCCGCGGTCGCCATCGCTCGCGGCAAGGCACGGCCCGTGGGACAGGGAATGCTGCTCGTCGTGGGCGTCGACGCTGTCCACGGCGCTTCGCGCGCCGCGCTGCGCTGGGCCGTGTCGACGCTGCGCGGCCCGGGCGACGCGCTCCACGTCGTCGCGGTCGCCCAAACGCCTCCCTTCCCCGTGTTTACGGACGAGGGCGGGTCGGTCACGGCGGTTGCCGACGCGGCGGCCTGGGACCGCTGCCGCGCCGCCGCCGCCGCAGAAGCCGCGCGCGCCGCCGACGCGGGCGCCGCGTTTGCCGCCACCCTGGTCTTCCCCGGCTCCTCCATCACCGCGTTCGCGCTCACGCCCGACAGCGGCGGCGCGGCGGCGGTGGCGGACGCGCTCGGAACGTACGCCGCCGGCGTGTCGGCCACCGCCCTCGTCGCCGGCTCCCGCGGCATCAGCGCCTGGAAGCGCACCCTGCTCGCCATCGTGGGCCTGGGCTCGGTGTCGGCCGCGCTGGCGACGCGGGCGCCGGTGCCTGTGGTCGTCGTGCGCGACGGAGGGCGTGGGGGCGGCGCCGACCACGACGCTCATGGCGATTGAAGAGGGAGATACGGGATAGGAAGAGAGAGACGAGAGAGAAGGAGAGGCGGCGTGAGTAGGGCCAAGGAATCTGCACCTCGCCCCCCAGCGTGCGCCCGCCCCCCCCCCTCCATACTCACTCCCCCCCTCCTCCCTCTCCCCCTTGCCCCTCAAAACCCGCCCTTGTACCCCCCGGCTCCCTGCCCAGGCGCCGCCGGCAGCGCGAGCGGCATGGCGTAGGCCTGGTCGGCGCCCGCGCCGCCGTTGGCCGCGGCCGCCGCCTTTTTGGCCGCCTCGCGCTCCGCCATCAGCGTGTCCAGCTTGCCCGTCACGTCGCGCAGCGTGGCAATCATAAACGGCATGGCAGCGTCGGTCAGGCCGGCCGCCCACGCGGCTTCGAGGACCGCGTCGGGCGCGAGCAGCGGCCCGCACGCGGCCAGGGCGGCCGCGAACTTCTCCCCGTCTTTGGCCTCGACAAAGTGGCGCACGAGGGCGGCCGCCACCCCCTTGTCCTTGGACGCGGCCGCGGTGGCGATCGCGTCCTCGGCGAGGCCGTCTTTGTGCGCCATCGCCACCGCCTGCGCCCACCGCCCCCGCTCCTTGAAAATGGAGGCGGCGACGCGGCGGAACTCGACGTCGGGGTGGGTCTCGAGCTTGGCCGCGAGGGCGAGGGCGTCGAAATTGTCGTGCGCGGCAACCGACTCGCGCAGCGCGCCCGCGTCGCCGGCCGCCACGAGCAGCTCGTTGACCGCGTCGTTGACGGCCGCGATGTTGGCCTTTTGGACGGCCAGAAGGTAGGGCTTGGCGGCGGCGAGGGCGCCCGCTTTGCGCAGGATCGAGACGACGCGCGCGTGGTCGACGCGCGGTTCGACCACTTTCAGGAGGTCGACGAGCAGGTCGGGGTGCGCGTCCAGGTAGAAGGAGACGGCCTTGTACAGGACTTCCGCGTTGGAGACCTGCGAGAGGGGGAGAGAGAGGGGTGGTGGGTCCACGCTCGCGCCGCCCTCCCGCACGCGACCCCTGTCTCGTCTCCTCCTCTCTCCTTCTCCCACCTTGACCGCCACGTCCTTGAACTTGACGTGCTCCCACGCCTCCCCCGGGTGCGCCATCATGACGGCGGCCGCGTTGTCGTGCTCGTCGTACGCGGCATACAGGAAGACGAGGGCCGCCCAGTGCCCCCCGTCCTCGCACGTCTTGATCAAGCGGGGCACGTTGAGCCGGGACGCAAACAGCTTGAGGTGCTCCATGAGCTTGTCTGGGCGGTGGGAGGCGTACAGGATGCCGAGCTCGGTGAAAATGCCCATGTGTGCGCGCTCGAGGCCGATGCCCGATTCCAGCAGCGAGGCGAGGTCGTCCACCAGCCCGCGCTCCATGTAGGCCGCGACAACGTCGTCCAGGTCGTCCGCGTTGACGATGACGTTGAGGGCGGCGAGTTGGGCGAGTTTGGCCTCCCCCGCGTCGAGGCACGCAAACGCGACGTCGCGCCACGCGCGCGGCGTGCCCGCCTTGCGCGCGGCGTCCAGGGCGGCCTGGTGCTTGCCCAGCTTGATGAGGCAGGCGGCGACGCGGGCGTGGTTGGGGACGCGGGCGTAGACGGCGCGCGCGGCGTCGTACGCGCCGGCGGCAAACAGTTTGTCGCCGACAGTGGCCAGGTTCGCGGCGTGTGGGCCGGCGAGAAACTCTTCCAGGCCCGCGACGTCGCCCGCGGCCGCCAGGGCGGTGGCGAGCTCCGAGTCGACGGCGGGGTCGCGCCCGCGCGCGCGCGCGGCACGCAGGTACGCGACGAGCGCCGTGTGCTCGCCCGCCGCCGTCGCCGCCGCCACGACGTCCCCCAGCTTGGATGTGTCGCCCGCTTTGAGCAACGACGCGATGGCGGCGCCCGCTTCGCCCGCCGCCAGCTGCGCCGCGCCGAGCTCGCCCCAGACCGCCGAGTCGTCGGCCACGGCCGCGTACTCGGCCGCGCGCCCGAGCCCGCCCTCCCCGCCGTGCTCCAGCAGCACTTTGACCGCCTGCTGCTTGAGGCCGAATTTCTTGTAGATTTCAAACGCCTCGTCAAACATTTCGTAGCCGACCGCAATCTCGCCGACCGCGGGCCCATCGAAATTGTCCAGGCGCGCGATGTAGTCGGCCACCCGCCCTTTGTCCGCTTTGATGGCGGTGATGACGAGCAGGTTTTGCAGGTTGTGGTTGTTGGAAAAGGACGAGTTTTGGAGGACGATCTTCTCCAGCAGTTCGATGAGCTCCGACTGCAGGCCCGCCGCCATGAACGCTTTGACGGCCACCGACACGTGCTCCGGGTTGCGGCATTCGGGCAGGGCGGTGGACACGACCTGGCGGAGGAGCAGGGGGCGGGGGTGGGCGGCGGCGGCCCGCGTCTCCTCCCCTCTCTCTCCCCCCTTCCCCCCCCCCTCCCCCCACCTGGTCGACCAGCGCGCGCCGCCCCGCGTTGCCCTCATCCAGCACGGTCGCCCACAGCCCCGCGTCCGCGCGCTCGACGACGTAGCGCGCTTGCACCTTGAAAAGGGAGTGCTTGGCCGTGCACGCGACGAGCGCCGCGTCGCACTGCCCGCGCCGGTACGCGACGCACGCCAGGTGCGGGTCCCGCTTCTCGCAATACTTGCCGACGGAGAGCGAGTCGTAGTAGGGGTTGGTGGTGAGGAAATGCTCCGCGTTGGCGCCCGCGTCGACGACCGTCTTGCCGAGCGCCGAGTGCACGCCCGCGTCGTGGCTCCCTTCAGAGACGAGTTGCTCCAGGAAGGGCGTCAGCAGTTTGAGCCGCCCCCGGGACTCGACCTCGTCGCACAGGGCGTCGACCGGGATGAGCGAACGCACCGACAGAATGAGGTTGGCCACAAACTCGTCCCCCGCGCCCGCGTCGAGCAGCGCGCCCACGACCGCGGGCGCGGCGCCGGGGTTGACCTTTTGGACGTACGCCTCGATGTAGCGCGTCATGCCGTTGGCGTGCAGGTAGGCGGTCAAGTCGGCCACCATGCCGTGCCGGTCGCACACGTTGATGAGCGGGCGCGCGTCGGCCAGCTTGGCGTCCATGAGAAACGCCTTGGTGCGCTCGGGCGGGTAGTGGTCGGATTCGCGCGTGACGCGTTCCACCTCTTTCAGGTTGCCCGTCTTGGCCGCCGCCTCGATGTACTTGAGGTGCACGTCCGGGTCGGTCGACTGCGCGAGGTAGGAGCCGAGGTAGAGGTAGAGGCCGGCGGGGGAGCCGTGGGCTTCAAACAGGGCGACGACGCGCGCCGCGCCGATCTGCTCAGTGTACTCTTTCGCGATCTGGACGACGAGCGCCAGGTTTTGCTGCGGGTTGGAGGTGAGCAACTCTTTGAGGCAGGCCAGGGCCCACTCGGCCGACAGCCCGCCGAAGAATTCGACGAGCGCGGCGGGGTCGAGCGCGTGCGTGTTGACGACGACGCGCTTGATGTCGGCCAGGTCCGCATAGTGCTGCAGCGCGCGCATGTAGAGGCCGGCTTTTTCGGCGAGTTGGGCGACGCGCGGGCGGTCGTAGTGGGTGAGCTGGCCAGAGGCGAGGATTGCGTCGGCGACCGCGGGGTTGGTCACCAGGTTGATCTCCAGGAGCTTGGTCTGCAGCTTGTCGTGCTCCGGCTTGTCGTCGGCCAGGGCGTCGAGAAGAAAGGCGGTCGCCTCGCGGACGAGGTTGCGCTGGAGAAAGAGGTCGGCGACGGGGCCGACCGCGACGCCCGCGTCGGGCTGCCGCACCACCGCTTTCGCCAGCGACACCGCGGCGTCCGGGTTGTCCATGAGCAGGCGCTGCAGCAGGGCCATGTAGTCGGGCTTGTCGCCGGCCGCGCCGGCGTACTGGGCCAGGGCGGCGAAATCGCCTTTCGCCGCGAGCGCCTCCACCACGCGCCCGCCCGCGCCGCACTCCCGGTAGATGGCCAGCGCGGCGTCCGAATCGCCCGCGCCGCGCAGAGCGTCGCCCAGGGCTTCAGAGGCCGTGAGCTTGCCGTCTTTGAGCCACGCGTCGAGGAGGTGCTTCTTCCCCTGCGCCAGCACCAGCGTCGCCAGCTCGCCCGACTCCAGCGCGTTGAGCTTGCCGCGCGTCAGGAGCGTGCCAAAGTAGACGAGCAGGGGCGAGGGCTGGCCCGCGGGCGCGGGGACCGACTTGAAGCGGTCGACCGTCGCGCGCGTGCGCAGCGCGCCGCGCGGCGAGTCGGCCGCCGCCTCGGCCGCGCCCTTGAAATCGCCGGCGGCGAAGAGGCGCTCAAAGTTTTGGCCGACGAGCGCGTCGGCGCCAGGCAGGTCGCCCCGTTTGGCCAGGGCTAGGGCGAGTTCCACGTTTTTGAGTTGGCCGGCCACGAACGGCACGAGCGCCGCCTCCGCCACCGTCGCGTGCAGCACCTGACCCCGGCGGTTGACCGCATACAGGCCGCCGGTGGCGGGGCAGGGGACGGCGAGGAAGACCGGGTCGGCCGACACGCGCGAGCGGTAGACGGCCGACGCGGTCGCCGCGTCGTACACGAACAGCAACCCCATCTTGGTCACCACGTACACCAGGCCGTACTTGGCCGAGACGTGGAGCGAGACGGGAAAGTCGTCGGCGAATTCGGGCGGGAAGAAGAGCTCGGCCGCCTTTTTGAGGGGGGCCGCGCCGCCGGCGGGCGCACCCAGTTGCACGATGTGGAGCTTGGACGCGGCGGCGGTCTTTTGTGCAAACGCGATGACGGGGACGGGGGCGGCGGCGCCGGGAGGCGTGACCGTCGCAAAATCCGCGGCGTGCGCTTCCAGCGCCTGGCTCCGCCGCGCGTCGTTCGACCAGAGCTGCATCGCGCCCCGCACCAGCGCCGGCCGGTCGGCCGCGCCCGGCGCGATGCCGACGAGGGCGGCCCACGCGCCGTCGGGAGTGGTCCGGTACGAGATGATCTGCGTGTTGTCCAGGGTCGAGGCGCGGTCAAACCGCTTGACCGGGTCGGACGCCGTCCCGGCCGTCGTGTCCCAGTGGTAGACGGCGGTGGCCGTGACGATGGCGAGGGTGGAGGAATCGACCCACTTCCAAAACGCGACCGCCTCTGCAATCTGAAACGATTTCACTTTTTGCTTGCTCCCCAGGTCAAACACCTGCAGCGAGTCGCCCGCCGCGCCCGCGACGGCGGCCTTGAGCGCGATGACGTTGGCCGTCGGGTTCATCAGCGCCGAGTCGGCGGTGATCGGGCGGCGCACGGGGGCGGTGGGGGAGGCCATGTCCACGATGACGACCGAGTTCTGGGGAGGGAGAGGAGGGAGACGAGGGGCGGTGGTTGGAGGGCGACGCAGGCGCCACGCGCGCGCCCCCGCCCGCCCCCTCCCCTCCCCCCGCCACCGACCTGGGCCCCGGTCTCCCGCACGCAGATGTACTTGGCCGACTCCATGGTGACGTTGGTGAACGTGATGCAGGCGGGGTCGATGCCGAGCGAGGTGAGCTGAGGGGCAAGGAGGCGCGCGGAAGGGGGGGGGGGTCGGCGTGGGGGCGTGCCGGGCGCGTCTCCGCGTCTCCGCGCCCCCGCCCGACGCGCGGCAGCAGCGCACACGTGACGTGGGCCGCGCAGGGCGCGCGAGCGGGAGGCGGGCGCGTCGCGCCGCGGCGGGCGCGCGGCGCGCGGATGGGCACGCGCTTCCGCCGCCCAACGGTCGCCCCGGCCCGCGCCCCGCCGGTGCCCGGCGCACGCGTCCTGTTCTCGCACGACGCCCGCGAGGGGCGGTGGGCAACGCGGGCCGCCGGGCGGGCGGCTGCGCGGCGCGCGATGGGCGCCCGCGCCCGCCGCGCCCCGTCCACGCCTCCCAGCCCGCTCCCGCCCCCCCACCGCATCCCTCTTACGTTCAGGGCCTCTTTGAGGGCGATGGGCGCATTGGGAGCCGCCATGGCGCCTCTCGCCGAGCGCGGCAGTTGGCGCGGCGACCGGGAGGGCCGCCCGCCGCTGGCGCACGGGCTGAGGGGGGGAAGCGCAAGCTCGCGAGCCGCGCAAGGGGGGGGGGGGGGGGGGGGGGGGGCCCCCCCGCCCCCCCCCCCCCCCCGGGGGGGGGGGGGGGGGGGGGGCGAGCTGCGCTGCCAGCGAGGTGTGTGGAGAGGGGACGGGCGGCGAGGCATCGCTGCGCACCCCCCCACAATCGACGCCCCCTCCTCTCTCCCGCCCCTCCACCATGGCCGGCCGGTTCAGCCAGCTCCTGAAGAGCATGGCGTCGCCCGCGCCCGCGGCGGCGCCGGAAGCGGCGAAGGCGCGCACCGAGGTGAGGGGACAGGGGGGGAGGCTCACCGGTCGCCGCGTGTGTCGGCATTTGCATGCTGTGGTCGCCCAGCGACGGGCGGGCGCGGCAGCCGCCGCGCCCCGCCCGCGCCGCCGACGCCGCGCCGCCCGCGGATCCACGCCCCCAATCGCCCCCAGCCCCCTCCACTCCCTCCTTCGTTCGACGATGGCGGCATCTCCCTGCGCCCCGGGGGCGGCCCCACGTCGGGCGGCGACCCGCCGGCCGCCGCGGGTACGCTCGAGGCGAAAGTCATGCGGTCGGCGGCGGCTGACGCGGTGGAGAGCGCGCTGGCGCAGCCAGGTAAGCAGAGAGGGAGAGGGCAAGGGTCGCTGGTTCGCAGGCGAGCCCGCGCGCGAGACGACGCCCCTCCCCTTTTCCTTTCTCCTCAGCCTCGGCCGGCGCCGCCTCCGCCCCTCTCGGCACCGCCCTCCCCCCCGCCGGCGGCACCCTGGCCCTGGGTGCCGGCGCCGACGGCCCCGCGCCCCCGCAGGCGGCGGCCGAGACGGTCACAGTGTACGCGTCCGACCCTTCCTCCCGCCCCCGCCGCGCCGCCGCCGCGACGCCGACCGTGTTCGCCTACGGCCTGCGCACGGGCGCGGTGCGCCTGCTGGCGCGGGCGGGGTCGGAGCGCGCGCTGGCCAAGGGGCACGGCGCGCCGCTGGCCGACCTCGCGTTTGGCCCCGCGGCCGGCGACGGCCGCCACCTGCTCGCGTCCGCGGATGACGCGGGCGTCATCGGTGTGTGGGGCGTGTCGGGCGGCGGGGGCGGCGGCGCTCTCGAGTGTGCGAGAGCCGCGCTCGTCGCGCCCGCCGGCGCGCGCGCCGGCGCGGCGGGCGCGCGCGTCGCCTGGCACCCCGCCGTCCCTGGCCTGCTCGCCGCCTCGGTCGGCGGCGACGTCATGCTGCTCGACGTGGCGGCGATCGCGGAGACGGCGCCCGAGGGCGCGCCCGCGACCGCGCTCGCGCTCGGTGCGGCCGGCGTCGCCGCGCTGCCCGGCTGCGCGGGCGGCGCCCCGGTCACCGCCCTCGCCTTCTCCCCCACCGGTGCCCACCTGGCCGCCGGCCGGGCCGACGGGTCGGTCCTGGTGTGGGGCCTGCCCGGCGGCGGCGACGCGGCCGACGCGGTCGACGCGGCGGCGGCGGCGCGGCCGCCCGCGGTCGCCGACGCCACCGGGGGCGCCCCTGTCATCGGCGCGGAATTCGTGCCGGTCGGCGGCCGCCCCGTGCTCGTCGTGGCGGGCGGCGGCGCGGTGACCTTGTGGGAGGCGGCCAACCCGCCGACCCGGCTTGCCGCGCTTGCGCTCGCCGGTGCGGGCGGCGCGCCCGCCGCACTCGCTGGCCTCGCCGTCGGCGCGCCGCCACCGGGTGCGCCAGGCCCGCCCCTGGTCCTCGTCTCCGCGGTCGACGCGGGCGAGCTGGTGGCCCTCACGCTCGCCCCCGACGGCCGCGCGCTCGCCGCCGCGGCCCGCTTCGGCGTCGCCACCCCCGTCCTCTCCACCACCCTGGCCCCCGGCTCCCCGTGGGCCACCGCGCTCACGCTGCAGGCGGACGCGGTGCAGCTGCTGTCGGTGGACGCGGCGGCGTGCGCCGCAGCAGCGGGGCTCGAGCCGAGCGCCCACCGGCCGGCGGCGGCTGCCGTGCCCGCGCCCAAGGCCAAGGCCGCCATAAAGGCGGCCCCCGTCCCGGCGCCGGCGCCGGTGGCGCCTCCTCCCGCGCCCTCGCCCTCGCCCAAGGCCAAAGCGCGCGCCCCGCCGCCGCCCCCCGACGCTGCCCCCCTGGCCCGCCTGCTCACGCCGTCCTCCCTCATGGGGCTCGTCGCGTCGCCGCCCGCGTCCGACGGCGGGGCAGTCGCCCCTGCCGCCGCGCGCAAGGCGTCGCCGGCGCCCCCCCCGCGGCCCGCGTCGCCCGCTCCTGCCGACGCGTCCGCCCTCGTCGCCGCCGTGCGCTCCGAAATTCGGTCGGCCGACGCGCGTCTGGCCGCTACTGCGGAAGCTGCGGGCGCGCGCCTGCTGGAAGCGTCGCGCGCGGCGGCGGCCGACGACGTCGCCGCGCTCGTCGCGGCCGAGCACGCCGCGATGGACCGCCTCTTGGTGACTGTGTCCTCCTCCGTCAACCGGGACCTGCCCGCGAGGCTGGAGGAGATTATGGCGCGGTCTGGTGGGGGCGGTGGGGGCGCCGACGCGGCGGCGGTCGCCGCCGCGCTCGCGGCGCCCGCCGGCGCGGCCGCGCTCGCGGCCGCGGTCGCGTCCGCGCTGCCCGCCGCCCTGGACGCCGCCCTGCCGGCCGCTTTTCGGGTCGCCTTTCAGGACGCCATCGTCCCTCGCTTCGACGCGGCGTGCGGCGCCATGTTCTCCCAGGTGCAGGCCGCGTTTGCGGCCGGCGTCGCCGACACGCTCGCCACCGCCACCGCGTCCCAGGCCGCGTCCGCCGCCGCGCTGACCGCGGCCGCGGCGTCGCTGGCGGCGGCCAAGGACGAGCTGGCGGCGGCCACGGCGGCGGTGGCGGCGGCGGCGGCCGCGCCGCGCGCGGCGGTGGCGGCGGCCCCGCCCGCTCCTCCCGCCGACCCCGCGGCCGCCGTCGACGCCCTCCTCGCCGCCGGCGACTCGGGCGCCGCCCTCGAGGCCGCGCTCAACGCAGCGGACGAGGACCTGCTGGCCTCGGTGCTCGCGCGCGTGCCGCCCGCCGACCTCGCGCCCGACGGCGGGCCGCCGCCCCTCTCCCAGGCCGCCCTCCTGGCGCTCCTGCAGCAGCTCGGCTCCGACCTGGACCGGGACACCGGGGTGCGGCTGGCGTGGGTGCGCGAGGCGGCGCTCGCGCTCGACCCGCGCGACGCGCGCCTCGCGGGGCACGCGCGGCCGACGCTGGCCGGCCTCCTCGCCGAGCTCAAGCGCGTCGCGGGCGGCGGCGGCGGCGCGGACGCGGGGGCGGCCCGGCTGGCGGTGCACGTCGTCAACTCGCTGCTGCACCAGTGCGCGTGAACGGGGGGCGAGAGGGGGGGGGAGGGTGGGGGGTTGGCGTGTGAGCGCGGACAGAGGGGCTCACAACCGGCGCCCGCCGTCACTCGGGCGCCACAGGCGGCTGGGGTGTCGGGTTTGCCGTCAGGCGGGAGAGGAGCAGGGCGGCAAGGACGGCGGCGAGCGCGACCAGAGCCGCGGCGACCGCGGCGGCGGGCGGGCCGGTGGCGGCCGCCGGCGTCGCAGTCGCCGCTGCCGGCGCCCGCGCCCGCGCAGCTGATGCGGCGGGCGCTTTGGGCCCGGGATGAGCCGCCGCGCCGCGGCCGCCGTCGGACGGCGCCTCTGAAAACACGACGCCGCCGCCCCCAACCCCGCCCGCGCGCCCCAGCAGCTGCTCGGCCGCGTCGGCCGCTGCCGCGACGTCGTCATCGATAGAACCTCCCGGTGGCGCGAGCTCGCCCGCGAGGAGGTCGCCCGCGAGCGGGAAGAGGGCGCGCCGCGCGAGCGCGAGCGCGGTCGGAGTGGTGGCGGGCGGCGCCAGGAGCGACGCCGCTCCAGCCCCGTCCTCCGCATCCGCCACCGCTGCACGCGCGCGGGCGGTCACGGTGGCCGCGACGTCAGCGGCGAGGGCGGCGACGGCGTCGGCCACGGCGTCGCGCGCGTGCGCGACGGCGCGCGCGACGACCCACCCGCCGAGGCGCACAGAGCCTGCTGCATCAGACGCCGCGTCGCCTACAGCATCCTCCTCTTCCGCACAAGCCGCTGGAGGCAGCAGCTCCAGCCTCAGCACCCCGCCCGGCCCCGCGGGCAGCCCCGCGTCGGCGACCGCACGCTCGCCGCCGACCGCCGCGCCGCGCGCGCACGCCACGCTGGCCGCCGCGCGCCGCCCTTCTGCCGCGGCGGCAGAGAGGAGGGCGTCGGCCAACGGTGGGCCGACGCTCGCGGCGGGCGCGCGGGCGGCGAGGGGGTAGGGCGCCTCGAGCTGGACGAGGTGCGGGCGCACGGCCCCGTACCTCGCCTCTGCCGGCCGCGGCGCCCCCCCTCCCCCCTCCACCTCGCGCAGAGTCAGTTTGCGGGACGCGGCGTCGACGCCCAGGAGCAGGCCCGGGCGGGGCGACCCCGCGTCGGCCCACGCCGACGCGAGGCCGTCGACCGCGGCGGGCAGGCCGCCGGCGACGAACGCGTACACGCCCGCCACCGCCAGCCCGCCCGGCAGCAGGGCTCCCACCTGGCGCGCGTGCTCGGCGATGAGGGCGGCCTCCAGGGAGGCTTTGGGGGGCGGGCCGGGGCGTTGCTTGCCCCCGGCAACCGCCGGCGGCGGCGTCAGGGGCGACCGCGGCGTCGCCACCAGGGCCGCCACAAAGTCGCGCTTGGCGACGCCGACGCGGCCGATGAGCAGGCCGGCCTAGGAGATGGAGAGGAGAAGGGGTGCGGGTCGGCGCGGTCCGATGCGGCGCGCCCCGCCCGCCCTCGCCCCTCAACTCCCGCACCTCGGCCTTGGTGCCCGTCTGAATCAGGGCATTGAAGTGGGCCTCGATCGAATCGTCCAGGACGACGGAGCGGCCCATGGCGAGGAGTGTGGCCGACCCGCCGCCACTCCCGGCGCGGCCTCGCTGCCACTCCCGGCGCTGCCTCTGTCGCCATGCGGCCGCCAACAGCGTCGGGCGCGCCCCCCCCGCACCCCATCGCGTCCCGCGCGTCGAAGGGCGCGCGCCAACCGCCGCCCCTGGCGCGCGGGGGGCGCACGCTAAAGGACCCGGTCGTTTCCTTCGGGCGCGCGAGCCGGCGCGAGGTCCGGGTCGAGGTAGGGGAATGCGAGAGGAGCGGGGTGTGGCGATGGGCGCGGCGTTCGGCGGCTGGCCACAGACGCGCCTCCCCCGACGCCCTCGTCCTCCCCGCAGGACAAGGGCGGCGCCGTCTCCCTCGCCGCCTACATGTCCCTCCCCCCATCCTCGTACGACGCCCTGGACCCGGCGATGATCACGCGCCGCCCGGGGTCCCCCGGCGCGTTCACGCTGCGCGTGCAGCGCGCGCGCCTGCTCGGCGTGTGGCTCGAGCCCACCGTGGACGTCACGGTTGAGGTGGCGACGGTGGGGACCAAGCCGGCAGTCAGGCTGCGGTCGGATGGGTACAGACTGGACGGGTCGGAGATTGTGCGGCGGCTCGGGATCGACGAGCGGTCTGCGACGGCTTTCGACGCCACCCTCACCTGGACGCCCGGGGGAACCATCGCGGCCGACATCGACATTCGAGTGTGGGCCGAGCCCGTAGGGCCGTTCAAAGCTGTGCCGAGGCGAGCGCTGGCCGCGGCGGGCGACGCGCTGCTTGCCGGTTTAACTTCCCTCCTTCTCCCGGCCTTTCTGGGCAAGCTGGCGGCGGACTACAGCCGTTGGGCGGCCGACTCGGCGTACCGGGCGGCGCGGGGAGGGGAGGGAAAGGGCGGCGGCGCGGCCTAGCTGGGTTAGGTGAATTCAGACCACAGACCTCCCCCCGCCCCTCACTCTTCCCCGTACAGCGCCCTGATCACGCCATCCCGCGCCTGCGGCGTGAGGGCGAGCATGAGCATGGCCCCCGCGGCCGCCACGTTGAGGCTCTCCATCGGCCCCGCGGTCGGCACCCGCACCCGGGCCGCGCCCGCGGCCAGGACGGACGGCGAGATGCCGCCGCGCTCGCCGCCGAGGACGAGGAGGACGCCGCGGGAAGGGTCGGCGAGCGGGGGAGGAGCGGCGTCGGCGCCGGCGCCGGCGTCGGCCGCCACGAGCGCCAGGCCGCGCGCGGCCGCGAACGCGCCGAAATCATCGACGCGCGCAAACGGGAGCCGAAACGGGGCGCCCCGGCCGGCGCGCAGGGCGCGCGGGCCGAGCGCGTCCGCGGTGCCGGGCCCGAGCAACAGCCCGCCCCACCCCAGCGCCAGCGCGGTGCGGGCCAGGGTGCCCACGTTGCCGGGGTCTTGCACGCCGTCCAGGGCGAGGTAGCGCGGCGGCAAGGCGGAGGGGTGCGGCGCCGCAAAGAAATCGGTCTCGGCCGGCGCGTCGACCAACGCGACCGCCGCTGCCGCGGCGCTCCCCTCGCCCGCCTCTTTGAGACCAGACAGCTTGGCGAGGACGGCGGGCGTGGCCAGCAGGACGCGGCCGGCGGGGACGCGGTCTGCGAGCGCGCGGCCCGCCAGCGTGTCGCCGACAACCAGCACGCGCGCCGTCGCGCCGCCGCCGGGCGCGCACGATTCGAGCACGGCGTCCGCGCCCGTCAGCACGACCGTCCCGGTCTCCGCCCGGGCGGCCGCCGAGTCCCGGACGCGTGCGACAGCCTTGACAAGCGGATTTGCCGGTGACGCCAGCAGAGTGCCCGCGGGCGGGAGGGGGGGGAGGGCTGCGGCCGCCACGCCGCGCCGGGCGGGTGGGCGGCGCGGGGCGAGGGCGCGGAGCACCCGCATCTTTTGGTTGTGGCGGCGGGCGGCGGCGCACGCTACACAAACCCGCCCGCGCCGCGCCCCGGCACCGCCAGCGCAACCGCACGACCAAGCGCGACCCTCCCCCGGACGCCCGGCATGAGCGCGCGCGCGACCGCGGCGCCGCGGCGCGCCCAGCGTCGCGCGGCGCGCGACGAATCGGGGGCCGGGACGCTCGTCGCCGCCCCTGCCGCGCCCGACACGGCGCCCGCCAAGGTGCGCGCGCGACGCGGGCGCGGGGGATGGGGGCGGCGCAGGCGCGCGGCGGCCGTGGGACGCCCGGCGTCGCGCGCGCGCGAAAACGCCGCCGACGCCCTGCCTCCCGCCCCCCAGAAGCACCTCGACACCGGCCCCGCCCCCGTCGAGGACGCTGCCGCTCCACCAATCGCGCCCACAAAAGCCGCGGCGCCGTCCTCCCTGCCCTTCACGCCGACGCCGGTCACGCCGTCGCCCGCGTCCGCGGCCGCCGTCGCGCGCACGCCCCTCCCCTGGCGCCGACCCGTGGTGCCGCGCCCGTCGCGCGCGCAGGCGCTGCGCGCGGCGGCTCCCGCGTCGGAGGGGCGCCCGGCGGCGCCCGCGTCGGAGGGGCGCCCCCCCCGCCCGCCCGCGCCCGCCGCAGCGCCGCGCCCCGCTTCGGCCGGCGGTTTCGCGCCCCCCACCGCTCTCAAACGCCCGCGCGACGCCGTATTTGGTACTCCACCAGCCCGCGGCCCCGGGCGCGCCCCCGCGCCCGCCGCGCCGCGCCGGCTGCAGTGGGAGGCGGAAGAGAAAGCGGGCGCTGACCCCGACGCCGGCCTCGTCGCCGCCCTCCTCAACGCGCGCCTGGCCACCGCCTGGGCGTCCACGGGCGCGCCCTGGGCGTCGGTCGACGCGGGCGGCGCGGCGTGGAGCGACGCGAGCGCGGCGGTGGCGAGCGCGCCTCCGGCCGCGGCGGCCGCGCGCCTCGCCTCGTCGCGCGGCGGCGGCGGTGCCCTGGCGGCCAAGGTGGAGGCGCGCTGGGGCCGCCTGCTGGCCACGAGAGCTGGGTCGGCGTGAGGCGCAAGGGTGCCGCGAACGCCCCGGGTTTGCAGAGGTGGGGGCCGCGCCGTGTGTCGCGTTTCCCTACTGGTGCACCCCACTGGACTCGTTCACTTTCCCCCCCAACCACAACGGTTTCTCTCCCTCTCCCTCGCTCGCTCTCGCACGCCTGCCCACCCATCAACCGAGAATGGCCGCCTTGGCCCGCCTCCCGCGCGGCGCAGCCGGCACGCGCGCCGCGGCCGCCGCCGTCGCCTCGCGCTCGACGACCGCCGTCCGCAGCGTCCCCCGAATGGCTTCAAAGAAGCAGAAGAAGACGGCCGAGTTGAGCCCGTTGGACAGCGCGCGCGGGCCGACGCCGGCAAAGAGGCCGGCGGGCCCGCCCGCCGCGAGCACGCCGCGCAGCGCCGACCCGAGCGACGGCCGCGACGCCGCCGACACCATCATGCCCGTCTTGAGCACGTCCAGCGGCGTCGTGGCCGCCGCGGCGGCCGCGCCGGCGGCGCCGCCGTAGAGGAGGTCCTCCGCGATGGTCGGCGGCCGGCCGCCAAAGCACGCCGCGTGCGCGCCACGCAAGGATTCGTACACCGCAAACTTGACGCCCATATCGGGCACGTCCTCGAGCAGGGTGGGGACGAAGCCGGTGAAGAGGCCGCGCGCGCCGACGGCGCGCGTGATCTAAGAGGAGAGAAAAGGGGACGTGGGGTCGAGGCCTCTCTCTCTCACCCTGTCGCTCCATCACACCCCTCCCCCTCTCTCTCTCTCTGACCTGGGACGCGGCGGAGAAGACGTTGGAGTAGACGCCCGCCTGCACGGAGCGAATGCAGACCGCAAGAGGGACCTTGACGACGGACGACCCGACCGCGGCTGCCGCGCCTGCCGCGAAAGCGACCGCGCCGGGGGACATGTCGGTCTTTAATGCCAGCTGGCGCTTCGCCGTGGAGTAAAAGGCGAAGTAGGTGCCAATAATCACTCCGGCGCCGCTCGCAGCACCGAACACGCCCCGATAAAGACTCCCCAGCTCCGCCGCCGCCCCCTTGAGCGACAGCGCCACCGCCGTCTTGTTGCGGTAGCGCACGCCGTGCCGCAGCAGGGCGCGCTTGGTCCAGCGCGGGCGGCGGCCCCCGCGCGGCGGCACCAGTTTGCCGAATTTGGACAGCGCCCCCAGCGGCGCCTGCATGCGCACCTTGAGCGTGTCCAGGGGGTGGATGGTGGACTGGGAGAGGGCGCGGGCCAGCGCGCCCGCGACGACGTCGACCGCAGTGCGGTCGCCGGGGGCAGCAGGGGGAGCCGCTGGCACGGGAGGGCGTTTGGCCTGGTGAATGGAAGCGATGGAGGATTGGTGGGGGTGGGGGGGCGTCGCGCGCGGCGCCCAGCCCCCGCGTGGACGGGCGCGCCGTTTTTCGACGGCGGCCGCGCGCGCGCGCCCCCGATTGCGCGCCATCGACCCCCCGCACCTTGCCCCAGCCGCCGCGCATCGCTCCCGCGTCCAGCGGGGCGCGCCCCGAGCCGGACGGCGCGCCGCCCGCGGCGCGCGACGGCGGCGGGCCGGACGCGGCGCCCGGGTCGCCGCCGCCCGCCGCCAGCTCCGGCGCCCGCCGCGGCTTGCGCCGCCACATGATGGGGCGGAGAAGAAGGGGGGAGGGGGGGGGGGGCGGAGGCGCGGGCGCGGGCAGAGAGAGTGCGGGCGGGAGAGGCGGGCGGCACGAGAACACCCGAGGGCCGGCTGCCACCCAGGCGCGCACAGGCACGACCGCGGCAGCGCACCCATTGCACGGAGGCACGCGATGCCCGCGAACAAGCCACGGGCGACCGCCACGCGCTCTGTCGCCCGGCCCCCCTTTTCCTCCTCTTTCCATCACCCCGTGATCATGGTCCCCACCCCTTCGTCCGTCAGCAGCTCCAGCAGCAGCGAGTGCTTGGCCCGGCCGTCGATGATGTGGGCGGCGGCCACGCCCTGGGCGAGGCAGCGCACGCAGCACTCGACCTTGGGGATCATGCCGCCCGCGATGACGCCGTCGCCCACGAGGCCCCGGGTTTCCGCGATCGACAGCTCCGCAAACTTGGTCGCCACGTCGTCCTTGTCGCGGAGGACGCCGGGGACGTCGGTCATGAGGATGAGCTTCTCGGCCGACAGCGCGGCCGCGATCTCGCCCGCCGCGGTGTCGGCGTTGACGTTGAGCGCCTGGCCGTGCTCGTCGGCCGCCACGGACGCAACGACCGGGATGTAGCCCGACGCGACGAGGGTGGAGAGGAGGGACGGGGCGATGGACGTGATGTCGCCGACGAACCCGATCTCGCGCTCGACCATTTGCCGCGCCGCGATCAGCCCCGCGTCTTTGCCGCACAGGCCGACAGCGGAGCCGCCCGCTTGTTGGATGAGGGTGACGAGCCCTTTGTTCACCCGGCCCCCGAGGACCATTTCGACGACCTCCATCGTCGCGCCGTCCGTCACGCGCAACCCGTTTTTGAACTCGGGCTCGATGCCCAACCTCTTGAGCCACGAATTGATCTCGGGCCCGCCCCCGTGCACGAGCACGGGGCGGATGCCGACGGTGGCGAGGAGGACGAGGTCGTTGACGACGCCCGCCTTTAGCGACGGGTCCACCATGGCCGCCCCGCCGTACTTGACGACCACTGTTTTGCCCCGGAAGCGTTGCAGGTAGGGCAAGGCTTCGGAGAGGACGGAGACGCGGTCGAGCGCGGTGAAGGCCTGGGAGAGAAGTGGCAGCAGCCGTGGGGGTGTGGGCGGCGGCGCCTGCCCTCGGCCGACCAATCTGCCGCTCTGCACGCATGCGCATTTGTAAAGCACGTCATCCCAGGCCAGCATACGGCGGCAGCAAGCGCAGCCGCCGCCCCTGCGCCGGCTAGGGCGCGGGCGGCGCGCATGAGGAGGCCGCCCAGGTCGCCGCATCCCCCGCCTCCACTCATCCCGCTGTCGCACTTGCATGACCTTGTCGTTCGCTTGAACGGCGGCCGCCGCGGCCGCGACGCGGCGGCTCGCGTGCGTCGCCGCGGCCGCCACGGCGTGGACGCGCCGGCCGCAGGGCGCGGGGCGCGTCGGGCCGGTGCGGGTGTGCCTCATGGCGCAAGGCGGGCGCGGCAGGGCCAGAGGCCGGCGGCAGGGAGTGGTTTGCGCACAGAAGTGCCGGCGGTTGCGCCCCGCCCGCCCGCCGCGAGCGCCCCGATGGCGCCCGCGTGAGCGGCTAACAGCACCGTCCCCTCGCCGGGACGCCGGCGCGGCCGGCACGCGCAGCGCGCATCCACTCCGCGCGCGATGCCCGCCTACACGCTGCGCGGCGTGCCCGTCGACTTTCCGTACGATGCATACGACTGCCAGGTGAGGGGTATGGCGTGGGGCGCGGGCGTGGGAGCGCCCGCGCGCCGCGCGCGTTTGCATCTTGCCGACCCGGGACGCGCCCCCCGCTCCTTCTTTCCCAGCTCGACTACATGGAGCGCGTCATCCAGGCCCTGCAAGAGGTATGTGGCGTGGTGGTGGCGGTCGGTTGGTCGGTGGGCGTCCCTCCACCGCCGACACCCCCCTCCCCCTCCCCCCTGCCGCAGGGCGCCAACGCCCTGCTCGAATCCCCGACCGGCACCGGCAAGACGCTGTGCCTACTGTGCGCCATCCTGGCGTGGCGCAAAGCGGGCGGCGCGGGGGCGACGAGCGCGGGCGATGCCGCGCCCGCCGCCGCCGGGCCGGGGTCGTGGGCGCGCCAACACGCCGACGCGCTGGCGGCGGGGGCGACTCCCCCCTCGATCATCTACGCATCCCGCACGCACAGTCAATTGAAACAGGTCATGGGCGAGCTGAAACGGACGGCGTACGCGCCGCGCGCGGTCGTCTTGGGGTCGCGCGCCCAGCTCTGCGCAAACCCGGCCGTCGCGGCGCTGCCCGCCGCGGCCTGCGCGCAGGCGTGCGCGGCCGCGGTCAAGAGCGGCTCCTGCACCTTTCACGGGAGGACTGATCCCTTTTTGCGGGAGTCGCCCGACGCGCACTCGACGCCGCTCGACGTCGAAGACCTCGGCGCGCTCGCGCGCTCGCGCGGCGCGTGCCCCTTTTACGTCGCGCGCGGCCTGGCGCCGACGGCGGACATCGTGTTTGCGCCGTACAACTATTTGGTGGATCCCAGGGCGAGGGCCGGGTTGAGGGGCATCAATTGGAGGGGTGCTATCGTCGTCTTCGACGAGGCGCACAACCTTGAATCCGTCTGCGCCGACGCCGCCTCGTTTGAGCTGACGGGGCCGCTGCTGGCGGCCGCCATAGACGACGCGGGGGCCGCGGCGCGGTCGGCGTCGCGCCGGCTCGACGTGGGCGGCTGCGGGGGCGTCGTCGCGGGCGCGGCCGCCCCCGGCCGCGCCCAGCGCCGCGACCCTGCCCCTGCGGCCGCCGACCCCGCCGCGCGCGCGCGCGACTTGAGCCTGTTGGGCGGCGTACTCACAGCGCTCGAAGCCGCGATCGGGGCGGCCGCGGGCGACCTGCCGCGGCCGGCGGCCGTTCCGGCGCCGCAGCCCGGCGCCGCGCCCTCGCGCCGCGACGCCGCCCCCCCGCACCAGCCCGCCAAAGGGCGCACCTCCCCCGCCCAAGCCCTGTTTGACATCCTGGCCTCGGTCGGCGTCACGGCCGCGACGCTGCCCACGCTCGCGCGCGCGCTCGACGACGGCGCCGACCTCCTGGCCGAAGACGCCGCCGCGCGCGGCGCGGGCGACCGCGCCGGCACGCGCGCCGCAGGCGGCGCGCTGGCCACGCTGGCCGACGCGCTGCGGCTCGCGTTTGAGTCGACCGAGCCGCCGCTGCGCGGCGGGCCGCCGCCCACAGACTCGTACCGCGTCCACCTCCGCTGGGAGCCCTCCACCCGCCCCGGCCGCCCAGCCACCCCCACCCTGGCCTACTGGTGCTTCTCCGCGGGGGTGGCGCTGCGGTCGCTGGCGGGTCTGGGCGCGCGGTCGTTGCTCCTCACGTCCGGCACGCTCGCCCCCCTCGACTCGCTCGCCGCCGAGCTCGGCCTCCCCTTCCCAGTCACCCTGGAGAACCCGCACGTCGTCCCCGACGAACACGTGTGGGCGGCGGTGCTGGGGACGGGGCCGGGGCGGGTGCCGCTCAACTCCAGTTTTCGGTCGAGGGATTCAGACGCGTACAAGGCCGACCTCGGCGCCGCCATCGTGTCCGTCGCCGCCGTGACACCCGGTGGCTTGCTCGTCTTCTTCCCGTCTTACGGCGCCCTGCACGCCGCGGTCGCGGCGTGGAAGCGGGCGCGCGCGCCCGCGCCGCTCGCGCCGCGCGCGGGCGCGACGCTCTGGGACGCCCTGACGTGGGCCAAGCCCGTCCTCGTCGAACCCCGCGATTCCGCGTCCTTTGCCACCGTCGCCGCCGACTATGCGCGCGGCGTCGCCGCCCCCGGCGGGCGCGGCGCGGCGCTGCTCGCGGTGTGCCGCGGCAAGGCATCGGAAGGGTTGGATTTTGCCGACGCCTCGGCGCGCGCCGTCATCGTGACCGGCGTCCCTTACGCCGCCATGGGCGACCCGCGGGTGGCCATCAAGCGGGCCGTGCTGGACGACGCGGCGAGGGCGCCGCCGAAAAGGCCCGCGCCGGGGTCCGCCCCCGCCCCGCCGCCCACCCCGCCCCTCACCGGCGAAGCCTGGTACGTCCAGCAAGCCGCGCGCGCCGTCAACCAGGCCATCGGCCGCGTCATCCGGCACGTGGACGATTATGGCGCCATCCTGCTCGCGGACGAACGGTTCGCCGAGCGCCGCGCGCGCGACCAAGTCTCCGCCTGGGTGCGCCGCCTCGTCACCACGCCAGCCGATTTCGCGTCGGCGCGCGGGTCGCTCGTCGACTTTTTCGGGGTGCGGGCGGGGGCAGGGAGGGCGGGCGGGCGGCCGCGCGCCGGCGCGGGCGCGCCGACCGCCGCGGGCGACCGGCGCCCGGCGTCCCTCGTCGACCTCGCCCCGGGCGCGCCCGTGTCGGCGCGCGTCGATATCAGCGGTCTGGCGGGCATGGTGGGCGCCGGCGGCGGTTGCGGTGGCGACCGCGCGCGCCCTCCTCCGCCCCTCGCCGGCCTGCTCGGCAGCCTGGCCGGCCGCCCCCGCGCCCCCATCCCGCCCGCCACCGCGGCTGCGGTGCGCGGGACGCGCGTGGCGGACGCGGCGGACGCGCTGCTGGCGGCGGGCGGCTCTGTCGTGCCGGCGCCGCGCGCTGCGCCACGGGCGGCGGCGGGCGCGCCGCCGCCGCCGGCCCCGCGCTCCATTGCTCCCCTGTTTCCGCGCGCGCTGCCCAAGCCGGGGCCGCCCTCGCGCCCGGTGGTGGAGGTGGTGGGGCCGAGGCCGGAGGTGGCGGCGCCGGCGACAACCGCTCTGGCCGCCCCGCTGGCGCTTTGCCAGACCCAGCCCGAGGGCGCGCCGGGGACGGCGGCCGCACCCCGGCGCCCGGCGCCCGGCTCCCAAAACGCGCCGCGGCCGACGCGCGCGACAACCGCTCCCGCCCCGAAACCTGACGCCAAAGCCCAGATGGACGCGCTCAAGGCCTCCCTCCCCCCGGCCGACTACGGCGCCATCCTGGGCGCGCTGCGCGCATTCCGCCCCGGCGGCGCGGCCGCGGGCGACGCGGGCGCGCTGCTGGCAGCGGTCCTGCCGACGCTCGCGCGCCCCGACCGGCTGCCCCTGCTCCGCGGGTTTCGCCGGTTTGTGGGCGCGGCGCACGCGCCCCGCGTGGACGCCGCGGTGGCGGCGGTGGAGCGGGAGGCTGGAGGGGGCGGGCGCGGCGTGCCGGCCTTGGCGCCCAGCGGCGGGCGCAACCCCTTCTTCGGGGCCGCGCCCGCCGCCCGCCGCCCGCCGGCCGTCGTCCGCTCCCTGCCGTCCGCGCCGCGCGGGCGCGGCGGCCGCGGCGCCCCCCTCCCCGGCCGCGGCGCGGTGAGCCGCGGCGGCGTCCCCGGCCCCGCGGGCTCGGTCGTCCGCCCCGGCGGACTCACCAACCCGCTCGCCCGCCCCGGCCCCACCGTGGACATGCGCGCGGGGCGGGGCCGCCACCTGGGCACCCTGCCGCGCGCCGCGCTGCCCGGCCTCGCTGGGGCGGGGCCGCGCCGGGACGCGCCGCGCGGTCCGGGGCGGCAAGCGGCCCGCATGCTGGACGCCTTGGCCAAGCAGCAGAGTCGAGGGGGGGGGGCGCCGCAGCCTGGGGCGCTGCCGTGAAGTGGAGGGGGTGGGGTGTCGAGATTTAGGCGTTTCGGGTGGCTCCCGCTCTGCAACGAACAGGCCTCTGTTCCTTTGAGGTGGAAGCGATCAACGGCATCCCTTCGGGGACGAGGCGGCGGCCGGGAGCTGCCCCTCTCCCCCACAGCCGCGCTCTGGCCACGCGCAGTCTCGCGCGCCGGCGACCATGGACGGCCTCCTGTCCTCCGTGCGCGACCTCGACGCCACGCCCGACACGCCGCCGTCCGCGGTCGCGGCCGCGCTCGACGCGGGGGCGGCGCTCCTGGCGGGCGCGGGCCGCGATGCGCTCGCCGCCGCGCTGCGCGCCGAGCCGCCCGCGCCCCGATCGTTGCTGCACCTGTACCTGCTGTGAGTAGGGGTGGGCGTGGGATGGTGGGTGGGGCGCGCGGGGCGCGTGGGGTGCGTCCGATCCCCCCTCCTCCTTCCAGCGACGCGGCCTGGGCCGCTGCGACGCCCGCCGACGCGCTCCCCCTCGCGGGCGAGACCGCCACGTTTGCCACCGCGTGCGACGGCGACCAGGTCAAGGCGGCGCCAGTGAAGTGTGCGTTTCATGGTGGTGGTGGAGGTGGGGGGCGCGCGCGCGGCCCCCCGTCGCCCACCCCCCCCCCCTCTCTCCTCCAGTCGCCGCCGTCTGCGCCCGCATGGCCGACGCCTTCACATCCGCCCGCGTTCCTCGGCGCGCCGTGCTGCCGCTGGCGATGGCTCTGCGCAAAGCCCAACCCACTCCGTCCTCCGCCACCAAGCTCCACCCCCTCTTCCTGCGCGTGTGCCTCTCCGCGGGCGTGCCCAACGCGGCGACCGCCGTCCTCGCGGACGCGGTGACCGAGTTCGACCCCGGCGCGACGGGGGTCACCCCCGGCGACGTGCTCGCCACCTTTTACTTCTCCGGCTGCGTCCACGCCGCCCGCGGCCGCTGGGACGCCGCCGCCGCGTCCTTTTTGGCCGCGGTGACCGCCCCCGCGGGGCACGCGTCCGAGATCGCGGTCGCGGCGTACAAGAAGTGGGTGCTCGTGTCCGCGACCGCGCGCGGCGGCGCCCCCGTCCCCCCCCTCCCCCGCTACATAGCGCCCGCCGTCTCGCGCGCCCTGCGGTCGGACGCCATGCCGTACACCGACATCGGGGCCGCGCTCGCGGCGGGCGGGCGGGGCGCGGTGGAGGTCGCCGCGGCGGCGACCGCGGCGCTGGCCGCCGACGGCAACCTTGGCCTCGCCCGCAAAGCCCTGGCCGCCGCCGATGACGCCGCGCTCGCCGGCCTGGGGCGCACGTACACGACGCTGCCGCTCGGGGGCGTGCTCGCCAAGGCGCGGGCGGCGGCGACGCGCGCGCGCGCGCGCGCGGGTGGGCGGCCGGGCGGCGACGACGACGCGTGGGCGGTGCCGCACCACGCGGCGCCGCAGGCGGCGCCGCCCGCGGGCACGCCGGTGAGCCAGCGGCGCGGGGCGCGCGGCGAGCGCGGGGGTGGCGCCCCGGCGCCGCCCCCACCCCCGCCCCCTCTCCCTCCCCTGCCCACCGGCGACGCGGCTGCCGCCGCGGGCGAGGCCGCCCTGCTGGCCGCCATCGCGCGCGGCGACGTGGACGCGCGCATGGACGGCGTGGCGGGGGTGGCGTCGTTTGGCGGCTGCGGCGCGGGCGGCGGCGCGCCGCCGACCGCCGCGCTGCGCGCCCTGCTCGCCCAGGCGTCCGCTCTCTCATCCCGCCTGGCGGCTGCCACCGCGGCAGCAAACGCGGCGGCCGCGGAGCGGCGCGCGGCGGCGGCGGCCCCGCCGCGCGAGCCCGGGGTTGGCGGCGGCGACGACGGCGACCGCGGCGACGAGCTGCTTGCGGCGTTTGCGTGACGGGGGGATGGTGCATGGATCGAGCGCGTGTCAGTCCCATTGCCGCACTGGAGAGCGAGACGGAGCGAGCGAGAGGGAGCACGCCTAGCACGCGCCCCGCGCACCCCGCCCCCCGTCCACCCCCCTTCCCCCCGACGACCATCACTTGTCCAGCCACAGCTGCGTCTTCTTGGTGCGCCCGATCTTTTTCTGCAGCTGCAGCAACCCGTAGAGCAGCCCCTCCGCGGTCGGCGGGCACCCGGGCACGTAAATGTCGACCGGGACGATGCGGTCGCACCCCCGCACGACCGAGTACGAGTAGTGGTAGTAGCCGCCCCCGTTGGCGCACGACCCCATGGACACGACCCAGCGCGGCTCGGGCATCTGGTCGTAGACCTTGCGCAGCGCGGGCGCCATCTTGTTCGTCAGCGTCCCCGCCACGATCATGACGTCCGACTGGCGGGGGGAGGGGCGGAAGATCATGCCGAAGCGGTCGAGATCGTAGCGCGCGGCGCCGGTGTGCATCTAGGGAACGAGCGAGGGAGGGGTAGTTGAGGGCGGACGGCGCGGCGGCGTGCGCGGGCGCCGGACGCGGCGGCGCCCGGACTCCGCGACACGGCCAATCGCGCCGCCGACCGCCCACGCGGGCCGCGGCGCCTTCCGAGCCCGCGCCGCCGCGATGAGCGCGCGGCGCGCCACGCGCCGCCCTCACCGCTCCCACGCCCACCCCCCTCCCCCACCCCCCACACCCTCTCACACACCATCTCCACCGCGCAGCAGGCCAGGCCAAAGGTCATGGGCCACAAGGAACCCGTGCGCGCCCAGTTGACCAGGGCGTCCACTTTGGACACCACAAACTCGGCTGCGGGCGAGGGGGCGGCGGGAGGGGTGCTCGTGGTGAGGGAGCGGGTGTCGGCGGCGCCCATCGCCGCGGCGAGCGGCGCGGCCGCGTGCGGCCCGGGCGCGGCGCGGCCGGCGGCCGCCGCGGCGGCGGGTAGCAGGGACGCGCCCGCGCGGCGCATGCCGGGTGGCGCGAAGCGGGCGGGGCCCGATTGGAGACTGAGAGAGTGGCCACTGCGCTCCCTCTCTCGTTCACAACCCCTTGACCGACGCGACCGCCTCCCCCCACTCGCCCCCATCCGTGTCCACCAGGCGCACCCCCACCCGACCGGCGGCGGCGGCGGCCAGCGGGGCGGCGCCGGACGCGAGGAGGAGCGTGCGCGCGCCGCCGCCGGCGAGCGCGGCGACGCGCAGCGTCGCGGGCGCGGGGCGCGCGGACAGGGCGGCCGCGACCGACGCCCGGCAGTAGGCCTGTTGAGGGTGGGGCGGGGGTTGGGAGGCGGGCGCCTGGCGCCTCACGACCCCTCCCCCCGTCTCTCTTCTCATACCGTTGCCCGCCCCCCAAACGGGGTCCACCCGCCCACGCCCGCCGTCTCCGTGTGCGTCACGCCCTTGGTCTTGAGCTCGGGCAGGGCGCAGTGCGCGGCGGAGAGGGAGGCCACACCGTCGGCGGCGAGCGCGGAGCGCGTGCGCGGCGGGAGGGACAGGCCTTCAATCGACACCATGACCGCGGGGGCGCCGCACGAGGGACAGGCCGTGTCCGGTCCGTCGGACAGCCACGGCGGGCACAAGGCGGCCGGCGTCGAGGGCGGCAGCCGTGCGGCGGCGGGGGTCGCCGGCAGGGGCGGCTCGGGCGCCCTCGCCTCATGGGCGGGGTGCGAGGTCGTTGGCGGGGGGTATGGAAAGGCGGTCGACACCCGGGGAGCGGGCAGGGGCCAGGCAGGAGGCGGCGGCGACGCAGGGCCCGCCTCCTCCGCCGCGCGCGCAAAGCACGCGTCGACCGACGACACGCGCCACGCCGACACCTCCACGCTCGGGCGTAGGAGGGTGTGCTCCCGCATGGGCGGATACGAGCAGCGAGACGCGCGGCTCACGCGCCGCGGCGGCGGCGGCGGTGCCGCCCACGCTGGCGCGCGCAGCGGGCTCGCCGCCGCGTCCACGCGCTCAGGCGACGTGCACACGCCGGCGTGAGTGCGCTCAGGGGAAGTGCACATGCCGGTGTCGGCGGTGGCGGGCGGCGGCGTTGTGGCGCGCGGCGGCGGCGGCGGCGAGAAGGGGCGAGGAGAGGTCGCGGCCGACAACGACAGCGAGCGCGCCACCGGCGGCGGCGGCGACACAGGCTGGGGTGAGGTCGATGCCGAGACGGACACGGCCGTCGACGGCGGCGGCGTGGGCGTGGGCGTGGGCGCGCGCAGCGACGGCGGCGCCGCGCGCTTGACTGGCTGCGGCGGCAAAGCCGGCCGCGCAATGGCCGCCACAGTCGGCGACACAGCCGCTGCAGCTGGCGGCGTCGGTGCAGTCGCGGCGTGCGGTTGCGAGGCGGCCGGCGGCGGCCGCGCCGCGCCCGCTTTGGCCCTCGGCGGCGCGGCCGCCGCCGCGCGCGCCGCCCGCAGCGCCACCCCCAACCTCGCCTGCAAATCGACCGTGCGCGCCCTCAGCGCCGCCCCCTCCCGGCGCTCGCGCGCGAGCGCCGCGCGCGCGAGCCGCGCCGCGGTGTCGGCGTCGGCCGCCGCGGCGCGCGCGGCGAGCGCGGCGGCCGCGTCGGCCAGGCAGGGGGCGTGCCCGCCGGCGACGAGGACGCGCTTGGCGGCTTCTTCCGTGCGGGCGAGGCGCGCGGTCAGGCTGAAAGGGATAGGGGGGCCCACATCGGGTCCGCCGGCCGCGCTTTGACCACCTCGATGCCCGCCCCGTCCACCGCCGCCCTCCCTCCCTCGTGCGCGCACGCTGTCAGCTTGGCCTCGCCCGCGCGCTCCCGCGCTTTGGAGTGGTGGAGCTCCACTTGGAGCGACTCGGCGTCTGCCGCGCCCCGCGCGCAGGCGGGGGGGCGCGCGGCGGACGCCAGGCGGGCGCCGGGCGGGCGGTGGGAAGGAAGCATGGCCCGGCCGCCCCGGCCAGGGCGGCAGGCGGGCGGGCGGGGGTGGGAGACGGGGAGACAGTGGGCGCGTGTTCGGCGCGCCGCGCGCTCGCTAGCCGCGCTCGCCGCCCGCACCACTCTCCTCCGGAACACCCCGCACACGCGCAATTGACATGCAGTTCCGCGCCCTCCCGCGTTAGCGGCAGCCGCCGTCCACCAATGGCGTCTCAGCGCTCGCGCCGCGAGCCATTCGCGCGCCCGCCCTCGCCCGTAGCCCGCCTGCTGCGCAAGGTGCCCAGCGCTGGGACTCTGGGCACGGCGCCCAGCACGGGGGCGCGGTATGCGCTGCAGGAGGAGCTGGGTCGGGGGGCGAGCGGGCAGGTGAGAGGAGAGGGATGGGCGGTTGGCATGCGGGAATGGGGCGGGTGCGCGCACTGCTGCTTCGCCTGTCGTGGCACGATGCATCTGATCATTCATGTCCATGAGGTGGTGTCGGGCGAGCAAAGAAGCGCCTCGCGGGACACGGGGCGGACGGTTTCGCAGCGAGAGCCTCGAACGCCCCCCCCCTCCTCTCCCAGGTCTTCCGCGCCGTCGACTCGCTCACCGGCGCCGTCGTCGCCGTCAAGCGGCTGTCGCTGGCGGCTGCGGGGTCGGCGGCGGCGCTGTCGCGCGAGGTGAGAGGGAAGGGAGAGGGCGGCGCACGCGCGCGCGCGCCGAGCCTCGCCCTCCGCCGACCGTCATCCTCTTCTCGTTCCTTCCCATCCCAGGTCGGCCTCCTCTCCTCGCTCTCCCACCGTCACATCGTCCGCTGCGAGGCCGCCTTTGCGGCGCGCGGCCACGTGGCGCTCGTCCTCGAACACTGCGCCGCCGGCTCCCTCGACGCGGTCCTCGCCCCAGGCGCCGCGGGCCCCCTCCCCGACGCCCTCGCCGCCGCCATTGTGGGCCAAGTGCTCGACGGCCTGGCCTACCTGCACGACCAGGGCGTCGTGCACCGGGACGTCAAGGCGGCCAACCTGCTGGTGACGGCTGGCGGCGTTGTCAAACTGGCGGATTTCGGCGTCGCGGCGAGAATCGGGGTGAAAGCCCCTTCCTCCCTCGGCCTCGCCGCCAAAGACGGTGCCGTCGGGTCTCCGTATTGGATGGCGCCTGAAGCCGTGGAGATGGCGGGCGTCGGCCCCGCGACCGACGTGTGGGCCGCGGCGTGCGTGGCCGTCGAACTGACCACCGGCGCCCCGCCTCACGCGGACAAGGCGCCCATGGCCGCCCTGTTTCGCATCGTGCAGGATGAGACGCCGCCGCTGCCGGTCGGGGCGAGTGAAGGGTGTGCGTCGTTTCTCAGGGCGGCGTTTGTGCGCGACCCCGCCGCGCGGCCGACGGCCGCGTCGCTGCGCGCCCACCCCTGGGTCCGCGACGCGCCGTCCGCCCTCGCCGCCGCCTGGCCCGCGGCCGTGGCTGACATGCGGGAGCGCGGGGTGCCGGCGGCGGCCCTTGCGGCGGTCACGGCTGTCGCCGAGCGTGCGCTCGCCGTCGCGTCGCGCGGCGGCCGCTGGTCGAGCGACGGCGGCGGCCCCTCCCCTTCCCCCAGGGACCGGCTGGTCGCCGTCGCGCGCGACGCGGGCGACGGCCTGGCCAGGTTTCTGTCGCGCTTCGAGGCCCGGCTCGACCCGCCGCTGCGGTCGCCGTCGCCGTCACCGCGCCCGAGCTCGGCCGAGGCGGCCGCGGGCGCCGCGTCGCCCACGCCGGGTCCTCCTACGTCTTCCGAAGGCGCGCCCGACGTCGCGGCCGCGCGGCGGCTGGCGGCCGCGCTGCGCGCGGCGGGGGTTGTCGCCGCGGCGCCCGCGCCGGCGCCCGCCGCGGCGGCCGCTGTGCGCGCCGACCTCGAGGAGGTGACCGCGCTGGCCACGCAGACGCACACGCCAACCGTCACCGTGGCCGCCTTTATGGACGCGGGCGGAGCGCCAGCGCTCGTCGCCCTGCTCGCGGCCGAGCGCGCCCCGGCCCCCCTGCGCGTCGCCACTCTGCGCGCCGTGCGCGCCCTCACGGCCGCCTCGCCCACGCGCGCCATAGACGCACTATGCGGCTCCGGCTTCGCTGCCGCCGCGGCACGCGCCGCCGCCCCCGGCGCGCCGCCGCGCGTGCGCGCCGACGCCGCGCTCGCGCTCCACGCCCTGGCCACCGCCGGCCCCGGCCCGGCCAGGGACTTGGTCGCCTGCCGAGGCTTGCGTTCTGTCGCCCTGCTCCTCGACGGAGGGCGCGACCCGCGGCTGCCGCCGCTCGCGGTCGAGACGGCGTGGCGCGCGGTCGAGGTGCACGGCGCCGCGGGGCTCAAGCCCCTCACGCGCGCGCTGGCGGCGGCGGGCTTGGTGCCGCGGTTGATGCGGGAGCTGGAAAAGGCGGTGGTTGCTCTCGCGGCCGCGGGCGGCGCCCCTGCGCCTGCGTCGCCGCAGGCGGCCGCCGCGCCGGCGCCGCGCCGCGAGCCGACCGCGTGCCAGGCCGCGCTCGCGTCCCTTCTGAAAGACGCCGACCTGGAACCTGATGTGGAAGGGATGACCACGCCTAGGCGGTCGCTGGACGCTGGGGCGGCGCCGGACGAGCGCGGGCGTCTCCGCTGGCTGCGCCGCGTCGCGCCCCTGCCCCCCCCTCTCTCGCCCAAAGCGACACTCTCCGACCTCGACGCGCGCTCCCTGGTCTCGTTCGTCGACCGCGCCGCCAACCTGGCCCTCGTCCTGTCGTGCGGCGACGCGGCCGCGCGCGGCGCGCTCGCCGCGCCCGCGCCCGCGGGAGCGCTGCTGCGCCTGCTGGCCTCCGACGACGCCCCTCACTTACGCCGCCGCCTACTGCGCACCCTGCGCAACGCAAGCGATGACTCGGCAGCGGTCGACGCCCTCGCGCGCGCGGGCGCCGTGGCCGCGCTCGCGCCCCACCTCGCGGCCCGCGGCGGCGCCGGGCTCGATGCACTGACCGCCCTCGGCAATTTGGTGCGCGGGTCGCCGGCGCGGCTGGCGGCCGCCGCGGTGGCGGGGTGCGCGGGGCCGGTGGTCGACGTGGTGACGTGCCCGGCGTCGCCGCGGGCCGCGGGGGCGCCCAACACCCCTGCCGCCACGTGCTCCATCGCCCTAGCCGTCCCCCTACTGGCTGGTATGGTATGCCACGCCGGACTGGCCGGCCGGCGCGCGCTCTGGGCGGCGCGCGCGCCCGCGGCCCTCGCCTCTCTCGCGCGCGACAGCCGCCACCAGGCGGCTGCCCTCTCCGCGCTCGCCGTCTGGGTCGGTCGCGACACGAGGCGCATGGCGCGCGAGCTGTCGAGGCAGGACGACGCGGTCGCGTGGCTGGCGGCGTGCCTGGGCCCTCACCTGGCCGCCGCCGCGCGCGAGGCCGCGGCGGTCGTCGGCGTCGCGCCCGCTGCCGACGGCGCGGCCGGGGCAGCGCTGCCCGCCGCCACCGAGGTCGCCCGCTGCCTGGAGCCGCTCCTCTCCATGCTGCGCGTGCGCCGCATCGCGCGCGCCGCGGCGCGCGCGGGGCTCGCCCGCGCTTCCCTCGACCTCCTCGCCGCACGCCGCCGCGAGCCCCTCGCCGCCCTCCCCCTGCTCGACGCCGTGGCCGCCATGTACCGCGCCACGCGGCACCCCCGCGCGTTCCTGGCCGCGCACACGCCGGAGGCCGTGCTCGCGGCCGTCGCGTCGCCCGCGGGCGCCGCCGAGGGCGGCGCGTCCGGCGAAGCCGGCGCGGTCGCCGTGCGCGCACGCGCGGCGGGGCTGCTGGCCGCGTTCAGCATCAACGCGGCGGTGTGAGGGGATGGGCGTGAGGAGGTGGTGTTTGTTGTTTTGCCGCCGAGAGACGAAAGAAGGCGCCGCCCGCCCTTCCCGTTTTTTTTTGCGACGCGGGCCCTCGTTTGCAACGCAGAGCGCACGCGACACCATGTTTCCAACTCTCTCTGGCGCCTTGCGGGGGGACCGGGGTCGAAAGGGGAATCGGGTTGGGTATGGGGGGAAGGGCCTGCGCGGGAGAAGCCTGCAGCCAATACAGCGCGCCATTGACGCCGGGGTGGTCGGCGCGGGGAAGGGGAGGAGGGGGATGGGCGCGCGCTCTCCAAGCCGCGCGCCCCAAAAATGGCCGGCCAGCCTTCCGTCTCAGCACGGCAGCCCCGCGACAACGGGCCTCCCGGCGCCAAACCCCGGCGGCAGCGCGCCCGGCGCCGGCCTGGGCACACCGACCGCGGCCCACGCGGCGTCGACCGCGGCTTGGAGGTCGCGGCGCGGTTTGGCCGCCCGTTTCGCATACCCCGCCCCAAACCGGTCGAGCGACCGGGGCGAGAGCCAGGCGCAGTTGCCGTCGCCGAAGAAGACGACGTACACGGCGCCCGGCTTGTGGCGCAGGCCGTGCGCGGACGGCGGGGGGGGGACCACTTGGGCGGGCCACCAGGGGTAGGAGAGCATGCGCGCCCACACGATTTCGCCGGCCAGGTGGCCGTGGGTTGTTGGCAGGGGGGGGAGGGACGCCCAGGGCGGGTGGGTGGCGTGGCGGAGGGGAGGGTCGCCGTCGGGGTCGAGCGAGTCGCTGCTGCCGCCGCCAAAGCCTGCCAGCAACCCTCCGACCCCGGCCAAACACGCCGCCGACCGCGCCCGCTTGATGGCGGGCAGCACGGGCGGCGGGTCGAGGTCGAGCCAGCGCTCGTCGGCCGCCGGGACCGGGACGCGCGCGGGGCGCTGCTCGGCCGCCAGCGAGAGGCGGCGCTTGCCGGCGTCGGACAGGTTGTGGTGGGCGGCCAAGGACAGCAGCGTGGGCGGCGCGGCGGTCGGGAAGGCGAGCGGGAGGTCGCCGAACGAGAGCGACCGCCGCGGCCCCCCGGGCGCCACCGCGGCCGCCAGCTCCTCGCAGAGCGCGGCCGCCGCCCACGCGTCCGCCACGTCGGGCACGGCGGGGCCGACACCGAGGGCGGCGTGCGCGGCGGCGGCGGCGTGCGCAGCCGGCGGCCGGCCGGCGTGCAGGACGAACGCGCCGGGGGGTCTCGGGGCGCCAACGGGGAGCGGGATGGCGAGATAGGCCCGGTCGCCCACCATAACGGGGCGGCCGGAGGCCCAGGCGTCGGCGGAGACGCCCGCGGCGGCGGCCGCCGCTGCGACGGCCGGCGCGAGCGGCGTCGCCGCGTTTGGAGGCGCCGCATCCACGCTCCCGTCACGGCGCGGGCTGGCAGCGTCAAAGCCGGTGCCGGTCGCGGTCGCGGAGCCGTCGTCGGCCGAGCCCGACGCGGCGCGTGCGCGCGGCGCGGTCGGCGTGCCTTCGCCTTCGCCGCAGCCGGCCCACGCCCAGTCGGGCAGGTCGGTGAGGTCGACTTCTGCGTCGCCGGAGACTGAGGGGCACGGGGGCGGGTGGCGGGTGGGCGGGCGGCGTGGCGCGGCCGTGGCGTCGCGCGCCCACCCCCCGCGCCGCCTCCCGCACGCACCAGCCGACAGCGGGAGCGGGTCGAAATCCGGGCGGCGGTCGAACGCGTCGGTGGAGGAGGCGGAGGTGGCCTCGGAGCGGGCTGGAGAGGGGCAGAAGGGTGAGGTCGAGGCGCGCGGTGGCGCAGGCCGCCCAGCCCCGCCCGCCCGCAGGCGACCCCCCAGCCACCCCCCGGCACCGGCGCTCACCGGGGCCATCCTTGCGGGGGTGGGACCGCAGCGGGGCAAGGGCGGCGGGCTCCATCGCGGCGGGCGCGGCGCGCGGCGGCGAGGGGCGGGGACGGCGGACCCTTGCGCGCGGCCCGGGGGGACGCGGGAGCAAGCGCGCTGGGGGGCGCGCTGGGGGGCGCGCGGGCGGCGCGGCGCGGCGCGGCGCGGGCCGAGCGGCGGAGTGCGCCGCGTCCTCGTCGCACGCTTGGCACACCACAAACCCGGACCGACGCGTTCATTTGCGCGCTCGATGTCCCCGCCGATCTACACGCCCGCCCAGATCGTCCTCGGCCTCGCCTGCCTGGCCGCCGCGTGCGAGGCGTGGCGGCGCGCGGTCGTCGCCCCGGCGCTCGCCGCGTTTGCGTGAGAGAGAGAGGCGGCGGTTGGCCTTACCGGAGCCTGACGCTTGCCTCCCAATGTCCGGTGACGCGTGCGCCGCTGGCCCTGCGCGCCCCCGGTCGCGGTCGCCATCGCCGCGCCGGCGCACCGCGTCCCTCGACCTCCCCCTCCCCTCCCCCCCCTCCGGCACTGGCGCCGGCCCGCTGCCGATGCACAGAGCGCCGCACCGGGCGGGGGTGCGGGCGGGGCTGGAAGAGAGGCTGTGCCGCGAGGTCGAGCGCAAGCTCCGCCTGGTGAGAGGAGGAGAGGGGGGCAGGGCGACGCTGCCGGGCCGTGGCGATCGCGGGAGTGCGCGGGCGCGGCGGCGGGGCCGCGTTCGCTGACGCCGCCGACCCCCCCGCCATCGTCCCTCGTCTCTCAGGCCGACGAAGCCGCCGAGCTCAAGGCCGACCGGGACGCCATCTGCGGCGAGATATTCTCCGACGTGACGGGCGAGGTGGACGACCTGGCCCGAGGTGGGGGAGGCAGGGGGGGGCGGAGGGTGGCGGCGCGCGCCGCGCGCGTCTGCCCACGCCCTCCTCCCTTTGCTTTAGAGAGACTCAGCCTGTCCCGCCACTGCCTCTACTACGAAGTGCTGGCCCCGTACCTGCAGGAGGTGGGGGGAGCGAGGAGGAGGCGTGAAGGCCGGCGCGCGCCAGGCGGCACCCACCCCACCCCCTTCCCGCCCCCCCCAGCACACTGCCATGGCCGACGCCATGCTGGGCGTCATGCGCCGCCTGTGGGGCAACGCGTACGTGGCCCCGGTCTATGCCCTCCTCTTGCACCGCGCGCTCCTCGCGCACGCGCGCGCCGGCGCGCCTGCGCACCGCCAAAAACACCTCCACGTCCTCGCCATCGGCGCCCAGCAACTGTTTTGGGCGGACGTGCACTCGGCCGCCGACCGTTTCGCCCCTCTGTACGGGTGGCTCGCGCGGCGCGTCGCGCTCGCGCCCGACCGCGCGCGGCTCGACGCCCTGCCCCTCCAGTCGCGCGCCGGCCTCCTCGCCGTCCTCGCCGCCTTCATGCCCTACTACGCCGGGCCCGCCGGCCTCGCCGCGGGCCTGGCGGCCATGCCGTCGCCGCGCACCGCGGCGCCGCCGCCGCGCGGAGCGCCGGGGGCGGGGGGGGCCGACCTGGTGCTGACCGAGGCGGCCGACATGTTGGCGCTGGTCAAGGGGGAGGGCGCGCTGCTGCGGTACCTGGCCTCCCTCCGCGGCGCGCGCGGCGCGCCCGCGTTTGCCGCGTCCCCCCTCGCGGCACGCCTGCGCCTGCAGTCGGCCCTGTACGGGTTGACGGCCACGGGCGGCCCGCGCTACCTGCCCGCCACCGTGCGGGACGCCGCGTTCGAGACGCTCGACGCCCTCTTCCCCGCGGGCGCCGGCCCCCGGCGCGCCGTCTCCCTCCTATTCCGCGCCTGGATGCAGCCCGCGGCCTGGCCGAGAGGAGCTGCGGATGTGGCGGCCGCCGCGCTCGACGGCGGCGCCGCCGTTCTGGCGGGCGCGGCGCGCGCGCTGCGCGCTGCGGCCGCCGTGCCGGCCCGCGTCGCGCGCTCGGCGGCGGCAGCGGCGCGCTGGCTGCGCGTGCGGGCGGGGCTGGAGCGGGGAGGGGCGGTGGCGGCGTGATTCGTGGTGCGGAGAGAAACGGGGGGTCACTAGATGGTGGTGGCCGTCGCGCCGCGTGCAAGCACCACCCCGGCCAACGCCGGGCGCGTCCACCGACACCGTGGGCCGAGAGCGGGGTCGAGGCCAGGGACCGCGGGGCAGAGTGACAGCTCCCGCGCCCGCTCAACCCGCCGCCACACCCACGCCCCCCCTCCGCCCCCCCCTTGCGGCCATGGCGCCTCCTCCGGGCCGCACCTCGGTCAAGTACGTGTTTGTGCCGGCCGAGGTCGACGAACCTCTTCAACAGTGGACCGCGACGTTCGACGGGGAGCAGGCCGAGCTCGAGTGCGTGCTGGACGCGATCAAGGTCGGTCCGGGGTGTTGTGTGGGCAGTCGTTTGGGCGGCGCGAGCGGCGGGCGGCGGGGCCGCGGCCGCGTCGGCCGCCACATTGGCCCCGTTTCGGCCTGCCGCGCGCCCAAAATGCGCCCCGACGACGCAACTGACATCCTCAGGCCCACTTTAAGAAAACAAAGCCAAAAAAAACCGACGCTCAGCGCGCCGCGCAGCGCGCCGCGTTCCTCGCCCGCCTCCCCGAAGAGCAACGGGCAGCAGTACCCGCCGGCATGCTCGACACCGTCACCGACCTGGGCGCCCTGGAAAACGTGGCGCTGCTGTCCAACGCCGCCGACAACGGCTTCGTTGGCGTAAACCTCTACGCCGACGACGAAGGCCAAGCCCTGGGCCTCCCCCGCAACCGGCGCGCGTGCGAGATCGCGGCGTGCGCGGGCAAGCCGCTGGACGTGTGCGGGGACGCGTTCCTGGCGCGGGTCATGGATTCGGACGCAGAGTTTGCTCGGCTGGACCTCGCGCTCGACGAGGTCTCCTCCTCGGCGCCTTGGGTCAAGGCTGCCGCCGCGCAAAACGCGCGCAAGGCGGCGAGCGAGTCGGCCGAGGTGCGGCTGGCGCGTGTGGGCGGGCCGGCGGCGGCCAAGGCGCCTCCTGCCCGGCCAGCACCCCCGCCCGGCCCGCCGCCGTGCTCGCACCGCGAGGCGGGCAATACAGCGTTTGGTCAGGGGCGGTGGGGTGACGCGGCAGCGCACTATGCTGCCGCGGTCGCCGCCGCCCCCCCCGGCTCGCCCGCCGCCCTCGCCGCCCTCAACAACCGGGCCGCCGCCCTCCTCAAAGCCGGCGACGCGGAAGGTGCTGAGAGAGATGCGACTGCCGTGCTCGCCTCGCGCCCGGGCGACGTCAAGGCGTTGCTGCGGCGCGGCGCGGCGCGCGAGGCGCGCGGCGACCGGCCGGCCGCGGCGGCGGACTTTCGGGCGGCCGCCGCGGCGGAGACAGGCAACACGCAGGCGGCGGAGGGGGTGGCCCGGTGTAGCGGGGAGGAGGGAGGGTAGCTGCAAACACCAAACGAGTGACGAGCGACGAGAGGAGGGCGACTTTTTCTGGCACAAACGAGAGACGAGCGACGAGAGGGAGCGGGCGACCCGCCGCCAACCCAAACCCGGCTCGTGCTTTCGGGGCGCGCTCAAACACCGCCGACACACCCCACCCGCACACACCCATCTTTGCCCTTCTCACTCGTGGCCGTAGACCATCGACGTCATGAGCGGCAGCAGCTTGACGACGTCAGCACTCAGCCGCGCCACGCCATCGTCCAGGATGTCGCGCCCGACGAGGCCGAGCTGTTCGTCAAACGCAGCGCGCGTCACCGGGGTCTCCGCGTCGAAGGAGTAGGCCGCCGCGACCGCGTCAGTGAGCCGGGCCCCCGTCTCCTCCTCCTCGGCCGCGCCGGAGAGGCCGTCGTTGTAGCCGGAGCGCGTTGGGGTCGCCGCGAGCGCGTCGAGGACCCGCGGGCCAGCCACGAGAAAGTCGACGCCCGCGAGCGCGAGCGCGTCTTCCCGTGTGCGAATCCCACTCACCATAACAAGCGAAGCGGGATGCCTAATGCGACAGTACGCCCAGATGCGTTTGGACAGTTCGACGCCGGGGTTGACGGCCGACCGGTACCCCGTGTCCTCGCGGGGACCCTTGGGGTCGCGAATGTAGTTCGGGTGCGCCCTGTACCAGTCGGCGAGGTGGCCCGCGTTGGGCTGGATGACGCGCGCGCCGGCCTGCGCCGCGGCGGCGGCCTGCACAAACGACGCGACGAGGACGAGGTGCGTCGGGATGCCGTCGGCTTCGAGCCGCTTGGCGGCCTCGATGCCCTCCCACGTCGCGGGCAGGCGCAGCAGGACCTTGTCGAGCGGAACGCCCATCTCTTTGTACGCCGCGACCAGCCCCTGCCCGCGGCTCACGAGCGCGCCCGCGTCGCGCGCGCACCGCGAGTCGACCTCGGTCGACACCCGGCCGCCCACTTTGGCGGCAAACAGCGCCCCCACGTTGACGAGGGCCTTGTCAAACACGCACGCCTTGCGCGCGTCGCCGGTCAGGGACGCGCACTTGTTGTAGGAGACGGCGCGCTCGATGGCGGTCTGGTGGGGGGGGCGGGGTCGGGTCGGAGGGCGGTGGCCGGTGTGCGGCGTGCGCGCGTGCCACCGCCGCAGCCTCCCGCGACAGGGCGCCGCGTCCGTCCAACGACACGATCCAACGGGCAGGAGGCGGCAACGGCCAACGGCCGGCTGCACGTGCTGCGCCGGATGGCCGCCGCCCGCGCCGCCGCTCGTTCGCCGCGCCGGGCGATCGATGGACCACCACCCCATCCCTCGACAGCGTCCACACGTGATCGCTGGCCGTGGAGCCAAGATCGCGACCGCGCGCGCCCGACCCGCGCTGCGGCGCGGCGCGGCGTCCACGCGGGCATCCCGCCGCGGTAGCCCCACCGCCGCCCCTCCCCCCCTCCCCCTCTCGCACCTGGTACTCGCGCACGCCAGACGACGGGTTGGCGACCAGCCCCGCCAGGACGGCGGCCGACACGGTCGCCGCGCGCGGCGCGTCGGCCGCGCCGCGCGTTCCGAGGAGCACTGTGTCGGGAACGATGGACGAATAGCGTTGGACGACGTCGAGCGCGGTGGCGCCGCCGGCGAGGGAGGGGGCGGCGTAGCCGGCGGCCGCGGCGCGGAGGGGGGCGGGGGCGCGGGGCTTGGCCACCGCCCGGCGGGGCGCCGGGAGGCGGACCGCCCGGGACGGCGTGGGGGCGGCGACGGCGCGCATTCCGTAAGGCGGTGTAGTGGGCTGGCGGAGAAGGAACGGAAGAGTGGCGGGGTTGTGGCCGCGTAAGGTGGCGACCCCGCCGCACTCTTCCGTCCCACTCCCGCCCTCCCCACCCTCCCCGCCTCCCTCGGACCCATGGACGCCCCCTCCTCCATGGACGTGCTGTCGCACAGAATCACCAAGCTGCGCTCCGAGGCGGACGCCGAGCGCTCTGAGGCGGTGTCGGCCCGCGCGGCGGCCGCCGCGGCGACGGCCGCCGCGGCCGCCTCGGACGCGGCCGTGGCCGAGATGCGGGTTACCATCATCTCGCTGCAGGAGCAGGCCGCCGCGGACGCGGCCGTGCTTGTCGAGGCGTCCTCCGCGCGCGACCGCGCGCGCGCGACGCTCGCCGCTGCGGCGGCCCGGGACGCGGAGGCGGCTGCAGGCGCCCAGGTGGCGTCGCATAAGGTCCAAGTCGCGGGCGCCGAGGCCGCTCTGGCCAAGGCCGACGCCGAGGCCGCGCGGCGCGAGTGCGCGGGCCTGCGCTGCGAGCTCGAGTCGGCGCGCGTGGAAGCCGCCAACGCGACCGCGGCCTCAGCCAAAGCGCTCTCCGGCCTCGACACCGAGCGCGCAGCTTTCGCGGCGAGCGTCGCGGCGCTCGGCGGCGACCGTGGCACGGGGGCGAAGCTGGCGCGCCTGCGTGACGAGCTGGCGGCGGCGCGCGCGGAGTTGGCCCAGCTGAAGGGAGGCGGGGGGCGGCGGTGAGACAAGGGGAGGATCTGAAACACTACACTCGCGCCCCTCACCGCCACGCGGCCCTCACCACGCCCCAGTTACCCGACGCCCGCCCCGCGTTGTGCGCCAGTTTGGCGACCCAGATGGCCCACACGCCGGTCGTGCGCGTGGCGGCGAGGGTGAGGGTCGGGACAAAGAGGCACGCAAAGGACGCCACCATCACGTTGCGCGCCCACACAAACCTTTTCGGGCTCGGCAGCGCGTACACGATGCCGTCCGTGATGAACGTGACGGCGCACAGGGGCTGGGCGGCGGCAAGGACGGTCAGCGTGCGGTGGGTGAGCAGGTTGAGCGCGTCGGCGTCGCCGCCGACGAAAAGACGCGCCAACGCCACCGGAAACAGGGTCAGCAGTGCAGATGCTACAACGCCGATGGCCACCCCGGCGGCCAGCAAGCGGTGCGAGAGCGCGGCAAACGCGGCTTTTGCGGCGCCGCGGTCGGCCGCCGCCGCGACGCGCGACCCCAGCACGATCGCCGCCGATTCCAGGCCGTCGACCGTGTAGCTGGTCGCCATCCACAGCTGAGCCGCGGCCGCGTGCGCGACGAGGGCGGACGTGCCGCGCCGCGCGGCGACCGAGACGGCGGCGAAAAATGTGAGCTGCAGCGTGAGGGAGCGGACGAGGATGGCGGAGCCGCCGGACACGAATTGGAGGATGAGGGTGCGCATGGGGGGGTCGGGCGGGGCGTCAGTGGCGTCTCCAAGCAGGGCGTCGTTGCCGTCCGCCCCCGCTCGCCGCCGCGCCTCGACCGCAACCGTCGCCAGCCCCGCCCCGGCCGTCGCGACTGCCACAGCGATCGAAGCCAGCCCCAAAGCCACCAGCGGGTCGACGCCCAGGCGCGACGCGCGCGAGAGCAGGGCGACCGACGCCGCGGTCTCCACCGCGGCCGACCCGCTGGCGAGCCAGGCGGCGGCCGTCACGTGGCCGTAGCCGTTGAGCGAGCCAGTGGCGGCCGACGTGAGCAGGCTCACGGGGACGAGGGCGGCCCGCAGGCGCCAGTAGGCCGGCGCGGCGGCCGCGTCGAGCCGCAACCACGCTCGCAGGGGGGCGCCCGCCGCGAGCAGGGCTCCGCCGCCCACAGTGCCCACAAGCAACGCAGCGACGACTGCCACCCGGATCCGCGCGGCCGCCAGTCCCCACCGCCGCGCGCCGCACGCCGCGCCGACCTGGCTCGCGACGCCATTGACCAAAAAATTGCACGACGCGGATATGAGGTTGGCCGCAGACACGCACCCGGCAAACGTGGCGGCGGACGTGGACCCGACCCGGGCTAGCAGGGCGAGCTGCACCGCGACGCACGCCGGCGGGGCGACCGATGTCAGGATGGCGGGCAGGGCGACGCGCAGGATGGAGGACGGGGACGCTAGGGCGGCGAGGGCGGCGGCGTCGGCCATGGGGAGGCGCTGCCGCGGCCGGGCGCAGTAAGAAGAGTTTGAGACGCCCCTGCCAACAGAATCACGCGCATCTGCGCGTGTTTCTGTCCCACACCATCACTCGACACATACGACTTCGCTCTGGGCGGCGATGGCCGCATCGACGGCCGCCACGGGCACCGGCTGTGCAAGCGCGTCGGCCAGCGCCACCCACTCGAGCGCGCGCCGGGCGCCATCCGTGGGCGCCGGGTGCTCATCCAGCTTCCAGTAGGTGATGGCGGAGAACGAGGCGGCCACGGGCCACGCACGGGCCGGCGGCGGCAGCGGCACGCCATCGGCGTCAACCTGCGGCGACGCTGTGACGGGCATTTGGTCGGCACCGGCGTCTGGGTTGGGTGGCAGCACGTACGCGGCGTAGCCCGCGGGGAGCGGGACAGTGGCGCCTGAGTTTGAGGGGGGGGATGAGCGACACCGCGTTTCGCGCGGTCGGGCGAACCCCCCGTCCCCATCCCACCACCCACCGAGCAGGCGCCGCCCCCGGAAGGCGGCACGTTCCACTCGCAAGCCATCGCAGTGCGAGCCTGTGTGGGAGGAGGGCGTGAGGGGTGCAGCTGTCGCCGATGCGCGCCCGCCGCCTGCGCCCCCACGCCCTCACCCGTCGCCTCGGGCTGAAAGTAGTCGCCCACGGGCGCGGGACCGTCGTGGTCCAGCGACGTGGGCAGCCAGTGCAGGCGGGCGGCCATGGTGTGGGGAGAGAGTGAACGCGCTAGGCCCAGTCTTTGCAGTGCGTGCCCGCCAACGACCCACTTCACCCTCTCTTGCGCCTCAGTGCCCACCAATTATCCACCGCGGCCCGCTGGCGGTGGTTGAGGCGCGCGAGCGGGCGCGCGGCCTGCACAAGGGCGAGCGCGGCGTCGGCGTCGGCCGCCGCGCCGGAGTCGAGCAGCGCGGCCACCAACACCGCGGCCGACCGGCCGTGACCGTGCGCGCAGTGGACGTAGACTGAGCGGCCGGCAGACCGCTGGGCGGACGCCCACGCCAGCGCGGCGTCGAGCGACGCGACCGTCGGCGCGTGCGTGTCCCAAACGGGGGCACAGTGGTAGGGCAGGGCGTGCGTCCGCGGCAGTTCGGCCGTCACATCGACGACCGCGCCGACAGAAGCAGGGAGGGCGGCTGCGGACGCCGGCCAGCCGCCGAGAAACCAGCCGGGCGCAACTTGGTTCCACAGATCTTCGTGCCTCCGCGCCCGCTGCACGCCCAGCTTGACGCGCAAGGCCAGGTGGTAGGGCCAGAGCAGGGCGATGGACCAGGTGGCGAGGAGGCCGGTTTTGGGGTCCTGTTGAGGGGAGGAAAAGAGGGGGGATTTAAAAAGGCTCCAACCTCCCGCTCCAGCTCCCGCTACCTGCATGTTTGGCATGGCATGCCAATGACACGCGTTCATCGACCGGCACGCCGCAATTCTGCGCTGGCCTGCGTGACATCCGAGCCCACCTTGCCCATGAGGCCAGTGGTCGACTTCGCGAGCGCCTCGGTGGCTGCCATCGACACGACGATTCCAACGGCGGCCGCTTGCGCGAGCGCGAGCGCAGGGAGCGAGCGCGGGCCGAATTTCCGCGCGGCTGCATATGCCGCGGCAGCGGCCGCCGCCGCGCCGGTGGCGACGACGCCGGCAAGATGTACGTGCAACGTCATGTCGGACGGCCGCGGCGGCAGGAGCCGCAGTGAGAGCGGCGGCGAATTGCGGCCGCACTCTCTCTGTGGCGCGCCGCGGCGGCCGCCGATATGGCGGGCTCCGAGCGGGCCATCCGCGACCGCGTCGAGAGCATGTGCGCGGCGCTCGCGCGCGTCGGGAGGCGTTGCGCGCCGCTGCGCAGCGCCAACCCCCTGTTCCCTCCCCAGTTACAACCGGCCCGAGTCCGATTTCGACGAACGTGCCGCCTATGACGACTACCTGGAGGCGCGGGAGGACATCAGTTGAGAGAGAGAGAACGCGAGAGAGCCGCGCGAGCGAGGTCGCTGTCTGTTTTCTCACGTCGCCCTCCCTCTCCTCCCCAGTCTTCAACCTGACCGAGGGCGTCGAACTGGCCGCCACGGAAGCCAAGCTGGACGCGTACGCGGCGGCGCACGCGCCGAGCATCGCGGCGCACGCTGCGTCCAAGGTAGGGAGGAGAGGAGTGGGGCTCGGGTCGAGCATGGGCTGCCGCCGTGCGCCCACCCTCCCACCACCCTTCAGGCGGAAGCCATGCGCCAGCAGGACGAGGCCGACGCGCCGCCCGCGCCGGAAGAGGCCGCGCCTCCACGCGCGTACGCGGCGGCGCCCCTCGCCCCCGCCGCACCCGCCGCTCCCCCGGTCCCCATCGCCGTGCCGCCCGCCAACGCGGGCGAGCCGATGAGCGATGACGCCATGCGGCGCATGGGCGTCGCGTCGGGGTGGGACCCGGCGGGCGCGCGACGCGCGGCGGTCAGCGACGCGCTGGCCACGCTCTCGTGCTTTTGAGACGGCAGGGGGTGGCAGGGGGTGCACACTGTGACATTGAACACGCAGGACAAATTTCTCCCGCCCCCCATCCCTATATCTCCTCACGGCGGCGGGTTCTTGAGGTCGGCCGCGACGAGGGGCACCAACTCGGCCACCCCCGCCCCCGCCCGCGCCGGTTCCTTGCTGAATTTGGTCCACCGCTCGCCGTGGCGCGGGGCCGCGGTCACTGCGGCTTGGAGGACGGAGGCCGCGGCGGCGGGCGTGCCTTGGGCGAGCTCAAACGCGTACCACGATGCCCAGTAATCCCCCACGCCCGGCGCCAGCTTGGTGGCCCGCGCGTACCAGGCGCGCGCTTTGTCGCCCTTGTGGTCGGCGGCAAAGAGGGACGCGACGGCGGCGAGGACAGCGGGGTCGTCGTTGCAGCGTTTCAGGGCGTCGACCGATTTGGACCGGCGCGCGGGGCGGGGCGCGGAGGCGATGGCTTCCGCCCACAGAGAGCCCGAGTTTGGCAGCGCTTGCAGGCCGCGCGCGAGCAGGGCGGCGGCCGCGGCCGCGTTGCCGGCGCGCGCCTCGACGCGCGTCGACGCGAGCCACACCGGGGCGTCGCCGGGGTTGCGCGCGCGCGCTTGCTCGAGCAGGGCGCGCGCGCGGGCAACCGCGCCGGCGGCTTCCTCGAGGCGGGCGGCGTTGATCCAGAGCGGGGCGGACGAGGGGCACCGCGACACGCCGCGCGCGTAGGCCGCGCGCGCCCCGGCGACATCCCCCTGCCGCGCCGCCAGCTGCGCCGCCATGAGGTGCAGCTTGTCAAACGCGGGAAACTGTTTGACCGCTTCATCGAGCAGCGCCTTTTCCGCGGCCGTGTCGCCCGCCGCGCGCTCGACCGCCGCCGACTTCATCCACACGCGCGCCGTGCTTGCCGGCGGGTGCGCGCGCGCCTTGGCCAGGATGGCGCGCGCGCGGTCGGGCTCGCCAGACTCGAACTCCAGTTTGAAGGCGGCGAGCCACACCGCTTCCGCGTCCGGGTTGGCCGCGAACGCGTCGGCCAGCACGGCGCGCGCGCCGGGCACGTCGCCGGCGAGCCACTTTTCTTTGGCGGCCATGAGCCACAGAACTTCGGCCTAACGGAGTAGAGGTGGAGGGAGGGGTGTGGGAGGAGACCCACGTCGACCTGTATCTCTCTGTGCAGCCCCCTAACTGTCCGGGCGCGGAGGGAGGCTCTCCCGCGGCGGGTGTTGAGTGCGAGGCGCCGTTTTGTGTGGTTGTGCGCGGGGGCGGCGGGGACGCGCGGCGCGTGTGGGCGGCGCGGCGGGCGGACGCGAGCGCGGAGAGCGCCTGTGCGCCGCACGCCGCGCGACCGAGCGCCGCGGCGCGGGCGCGCGGGCGGCAGACCAGAAGGCCGCCGCCGGCGCGCGCCCGCCCCCAGCCCCCGCGGGCAAGTGCGCGCGCGACGCCTTCCCCACCCCCCTCCCTCTCTCTCTCCTACCTGCGGGCAGTACTGCACCGCCTTGCGCAGCAGACCGTCCACCGCCTCGCGCGTGCCGTGCGCCTTTTCCAGGTCGGCCGCCGCGCGCCACACCGATTTCTTGCCGGGCAGCGCAGACGCGGCGGCCGCGAGCACCGCGCGCGCCGTCTCCACCGACCCCCGCCGACGCGCGTCGTCCGCGTCCGCCAGCCAGGTGCGCTTCCTGTCGGCGTCCTCGATGCCCAGGCCGACGACGGCGGCCACGACGGCGCGGCAGGTGGCGGGGGACGGCGGGTCGGTGCGCTCGGCGGCCTCCGCGTCCTGTGTGGAGGGGGGTCGGGGGCGCGGTGAGGGCGGTCCACCACACCGCTCTGTCCGGGCCGGCCTTGTCGGTCGCGGCGACGGGCGTCGCGCGCGCGGCCGCTTCAAGCGGCGCGGGCTGCTCTCCGCCGGCGGGCACGGCGAGGCTGCCGCGCCCGCGCGGTCCATCGACCCGCCGCCTTGAGGGTAGCGGCGGCGGGCTCGGCCATGGACGGCGGTGGTGGGGAGGGCGCGCGGCGGCGGGGCGTGCGGCGGCAACCACCTCCACCCCCCCTCGCGTCACCTTGAGCCACGCGTCGCGGTCGATGACGACCGCGTTGGCGGTCAGACTCTTGACCGCGCGCTCCACGATCTTGGGCACCATGGCCGGCCGGCCGGCGGCTTCCTCGAGCTTGGCGGCGGCAAACCAAATGGCCGCGTCGGTCGGCACGGCCAGGCGCGCGCGGTTGAGCACTTTTTGCGCGTTGGCATAGCTCTCCAGCCTGGCCAAGGCCAGCCATAACTCGACGTGTTGCGGGCAACACTCCACCGCGCGCGCGAGCAGGACGCGGGCGTCGTCGGCGGGGGCCAGGTCGACCGCCGCGCGCCAAAGCGCGACCGACGTGGGGACGCGCTCCAGGGCTTTGCGGAGCACGCGAGACTTGGCGCCGGGGTCGGTCTCCAGGTCGGCGGCTGCGGTCCAGAGGCGGACGGAGCGGGGCAGCGCGGCGACGCCGCGGGCGAGCACGCCGGCCGCGTCGCCGCCGCGCGCGAGCCGCGCAGCTTCGAGCCACACGTCCTCCGACCCGGGGCACAGCTCGCACCCTTTTTGGGCGAGGGACCGCGCGTCGGCCAGCTTGCCGGCGACTTCCTCGAGGCGGGCGGCGGCGACCCAGCCGGGCGCGTGGCGCGGGTTGGTCGCGGTGACCGAGCGGAGGAGCGTGCGCGCTTTCTTGATGTCGCCCACCTCGGCCGCCGACGAGATCTTCATGGACGAGAGCGACGTCAAATACCCTTTCGGGTCCACCACGGTCTGTCCGTCGACCGAGTCGGCGGCGCGGTCGAGGTTGAGGGACACGACGGTGCGCCGCCCGTCGCCGACCTCGGTCAAGGAGCCGCCCGCCGTGAGGCCGGGGCCGCCGCCGCCGCTGGCGTCAATCGAGGCCGCCACCTCCTGCTCCGCCACCGCGCGCGCCAGCAGCGTGTCGGGCGCGGGCGCGAAAAAGTCGCGCCGCGTCTTTTTTATCGTCGTGTCGCCAATGTCGGGAATCGCGTCCCACTCGGCCGCCGACACGTCAGCCAGCTTGCGTTTGAGGTCGGCAAACGAGTCAGCGATGCGGTCGGTGCCGTGTTTGGCCAGGTGGGCGGCCTCTTTCGCTTCGCGGTACGCGCGGCGCCGCTCGTCCATGCGCGCGTCGACCGCGTCCCAGGCAGCATCCGCCTCGACGTCGTCAGCGTCCAGGGGGGCACCGGAGACGAACGCGCCGGCGTCGTTGCCCAGAAACTTGTCAAACGGGCGTGCGTCGGCGGCCGCGTCGGCGGCAGGGGCGGCTTTTTGCAGGGTCGCGTTCTGATGGATACACGAGAGATGTCAGCGTCCCTTGGTCGCCTCCAGGCAGCCTCCGGGGAGGCGGCGCCCGCACCTCCCCCCCCTTCCTCTTTTCTTACCGCCCCCCCCGGCGCCCCCGGCGCCGCCGCGCGCGCGCTGCCGATGTCCGACCGCGTCATAAACCCCGTGGCACCGCGTCCGGCGCCCGGCACGTAGCCCGCGGGCACCGGCATCGCGTTGAAGTCGGCGCGCGGCGCGCCGGGCGGCAGCGGCGCGTTGGGCTTTTTGGTGGGGGGCGCCATGGTGGAGGGGTGTGTGCAGCGAGGGTGGGGCGGTGCCGCGGGCGGGCGCGCGGGCCCGGGCGGGGGCGCCGTCGGCGGAAGAAGAGTGACGGCGACGGGGGGCACTGTGCTCGCCTCACCGGCCGCGGCCGGTGCCCGTCGGCTGGCGGCCTGCATCCACCGCCGACCTATCGACCAGATGCGGGCGCTGCGGCTCTTGCTCGCGCTGATGGGCGCCGCGGCCGCGGCTGCGGCCACCATTCCCGCACCCTCCTCGCTCGCCACCTGCGTGGACGACGTCATCGCATTCGCCCGCGACGCCGACGTGGCGATCGCGGCGGCGCAGCCCGCGCCTTTCGCTGTCCGCCCCCCTCTCTTCCACCTGCACGTCCCCCGCACCGCCGGCCGCACCCTGCACGGCTGCCTGCTCACGCTGGCGGTGCCACCGTCCGAGCGTTGCGCGCGCGCGTACGGGCCGGGCGGCGGGGCGCGGGCGGCCAAAGCGTCGGGCTGCACCGTGCTCGCGTCGCACGACGACGCGTCCCTGCTGCCGCTGCTGCCCGCGGGCACCGGCGTCATTGTTCAAATTCGCCACCCGCTCGCTCGCGTGCTGTCGGCGTACGAGTTTGCGGCCGAGTCGGCTGCGCTCGCGGCGGCGGGCGTGGCGGCCGAAGCACCCAAGGCGCCGCGCAGCGGCGGCCCGCGCACGCCGGTCGCGGTCGTGTGGCCGTGGTCGTATCTCGTGCCCTGGGTGCGGGGCGAGATGGAGCAAGGCGGGGCGCAGTGCGAGACGAAGGGCGCGACCGTCGGCCCCTCCCAGCTCAAGCCCCTGCCGCTGCACACTTTCGTCGACTCGCCACTCGTCGCCGACCTCATTCACAACGGTGCCACCCTCCAGGTGCTGGGCGCGACGAACGGGTCGCGCGCGCGCGGCGCGGCGCGTGTGCGCGAGTGTGTTGCCGCGAGCCCCGCCGCCGCTTCCGCCGCCGCCGACGCGGCCGAGGCACGCTTGAGGCGATGGGCCACGACTGGTGGCGCCATCGGCGTCAGCGAGCGCCTGGATGAGTCCGTGGGCGCGGTCGCGGCCGCGCGCGGGTGGTCACTCTCGCGCGGGCCCGCGTGGCCGCCCTCGTCGCTCGCCAACGGCGACAAGCCTCTGGATGTGCACAAACTGGGATCCGCGTTCAGACAATGCGAAGGGCGCACGCGGGACCGGTCGGGGAGGCGGCGAGAGAGGGCGGCCCGGGTGCTCGGCGCTGCGCCGCTCGGGGCGGAAGGGCGTGCGCTGCTGCCGGCCGAGCTCCGCGCCCGCATCCTCGCGCTCAACGCGGCCGACGTGCGTCTGCACGCGGTCGCGGGCGAGCTGCTCGACACGGCGCTGGGCGGGCGGAAGGTAGAGCTGCCACAGCCGCCCGTGCAGGCGGCGCCCGCACAGCGCGTCCGCAGCGCCGCCGCCGACGCGGACGAGCTTTGAGGTTTGTGGTGCGAACGAGCGATTGAAAGAACTGTGCCTAGCGGCCGGCGGGGCTTCAAACGCGCCGCCCTCTCACGTCGCCACACGCGCCGCCGCGCGCCAATCCCGACTCCTCCCCCGCGGCAGCCATGCGCGCCGCGGTCACGGCAGCCCGCGCGCTTGCCCGCGCGGGCGGCGAGCGCGCCGGCAGCGGCGCGGCCGCGGCGACGAGTGGCGCCGCGCTGGCAGGGCGGTCGGCGTTTGCCGCCGGCGCCCTCGCCACGCGGTCGTCCGGGTCGACGTTTGCCTCGGGCGGCGCGGGCACGGTGAGAGATGGGGGAGGTGGGCGGGGATGGGGGCCGCATCCGCGTCGCCGCGCCGGGGCGCCGCGCCGTGGCCTCGACGCCGGCGCACGGCGGCCGCGCAACCGAGGCACGAGCCCACGACAGCCCATGCACATAATCCCTTTAGGCCCGCCGCCCTTTCTCCGCTGACGCGCCGACGCCGCGGTCCGGCTTTGACAAATTCTACCCCAAGGGCCGGGCCCGCCGCCCCGACGGCGCCGCCAAGGACAGCGCCAAAGAGAATGTCGGCGGTGGCGGCGGCGGCGGCGGCGGCTCGCCTGGCGGCGGCGGCGACGCCCCGCCCCCGGCGACCGCGCAGCAGGCGTGGCGCCAACTCGCCCAACTCCTCGCCCTCGGCGGCGTCGTCGCCGCCGTCTCCCACCTGTCGGACCCCGCGCCCGAGGTGCAGGAGGTGAGCTTCCAATTCTTCAAGACGCACCTGCTCGCGCGCGGCCTCGTCGACCGCCTCGAAGTCGCCAACAAGGCGTCCGTCAAAGTGTACGTCCGCCCGCACGCCCTGGTGGACGCAGGGGCGATGGACGGGGACGCCCCGGCCGACGGCGATGGCTTCCCGCTCGCGCCGCCGGTCGAGCGGAAGCGGCCGCGCTTGGCGCCTGGCGCCGGCCCGCCCGAGCTGCCAGGCCAGGACACTGGCGCCCCTCCCCCGGCCTCCCGCCGCCACCGCTACGTCTTCAACATCGGATCGGTCGACGCGTTCGAGCGCAAGATGGAGGACGCCGAGCGCGAGGTCGGCCCCGTCGCCGCCGTCCCGATCACCTACTCGTCCGAAGTCTCCTGGCAGCAAGAACTCCTGCGCCTTGCCCCCACCCTCCTCCTCATAGGCGGCTACGTCTGGTTCACCCGCACCCAGGGCGGCGCCCTCGGCGGCGGCGGCCCCGGCGGCGGCCGCGGCGGGCGCGGCATCTTCTCGGTGGGCAAAGCGACCGTCGCCGTGTTCGACAAGCACGCCAAGAACAAGACCATGTTCAAAGATGTCGCCGGGTGCGACGAGGCCAAGGCGGAGATCATGGAGTTTGTCAATTTTTTGCGCGCGCCCGCGAAATACCGCGAGTTGGGAGCCGCGATCCCCAAGGGCGCCCTCCTCGTGGGCCCGCCCGGCACGGGCAAGACGCTGCTGGCCAAGGCGACAGCCGGCGAGGCGGGCGTCCCGTTCCTGTCGATCTCGGGGTCCGACTTTATGGAGATGTTTGTCGGCGTCGGCCCCGCGCGCGTGCGCGACCTCTTCGCCCAGGCCCGCGCCCAGGCCCCCTCCATCATCTTTATCGACGAGATTGACGCCATCGGGCGCGCGCGCGGCGGGTCGGGCTTCGCGGGCGGCAACGACGAGCGCGAAAACACGCTCAACCAACTGCTCGTCGAGATGGACGGCTTTGCCACGACCGCGGGCGTCATCGTGCTCGCGGGCACCAACCGGCCCGACATACTGGACAAGGCGCTGATGAGGCCGGGGCGGTTTGATCGCCAGATTTCGATCGACCGCCCGGACATTGCCGGCCGCGAAGCCATCTTCCGCATCCACCTCGCCAAACTCAGGCTGGACGAGCCCATCCCCCACTACTCGGAGCGCCTGGCCGCCCTCACCCCCGGCTTTGCCGGCGCCGACATCGCCAACGTGACGAACGAGGCGGCCCTGATCGCAGCGCGGTCGGCCAAGACCGCCGTCGGGATGGCCGACTTTGAGGCCGCCGTCGACCGCGTCATCGGCGGCTTGGAGAAGAAGCACAAAGTGATTTCGGCCGACGAGCGGCGCACGGTGGCCCACCACGAGGCGGGGCACGCGGTCGCGGCCTGGTTTTTGGAGCACGCCGAACCGTTGCTCAAAGTGTCGATCGTGCCCCGCGGGTCGGCCGCGCTCGGGTTTGCGCAGTATCTCCCGTCCGAGAACCTGCTGATGACGGGGGCGCAAATGGAGGACATGACGTGCATGGCGCTCGGCGGCCGCGCGGCGGAAGAGATCATGCTCGGGCGGGCGTCGACCGGCGCCCAAAACGACCTGGAGCGCGTCACCCAGCTCGCTTACAACCGGGTTGCCGTCTACGGCATGTCGCCCGCGGTCGGCCTGCTCTCGTTCCCGCCGAATCCAAACGCGATCAATAAACCCTACTCGGACGACACCGCGCGGCTGATCGACGGCGAGGTGCGGGCCCTGGTGGACGCGAGTTATGCCCGGGTGACGGCTTTGCTCACGGAGAAGAAGCCGCTCGTCGCCAAACTGGCTGAAGCGCTCCTCGCGCGCGAAGTCGTCAACTCGGACGACCTCGAAGAGATTCTTGGGCCCCGCCCCTTTTCGTCCGCCGAGCTGCGCAACATCGACAAGTTCAAGGCGGGCTTCAAGAAGCAGGGCGCGGCGGCGGCGGAAGGGGAGGGTGCCGACGCCGACGAAGCGCACGCAGGCCCGGACTCGCCGCCGCCGGACGCCGACCTCGGCGCGGGCGCGCCCGCGACGCCGTCGCTGGCCGAGCTGGCGCGGCGGCTGGGGCTGGGCGGGGCGCAGCTGAGCACGTGAACGGAGGGAGAGAGGACGAGAAGAGGAGGGTGTGCCTAGGAGGGTGTGGGGGCGCGTGTGATGGCACTACGCCGCACCAGCAGCGAGAGAGTGAGGCGTGCGCGTTTCTCGGCGGCAGGGCGGGGACGAGGCTTACAGCTCTGCAGCGACCGCCCTCCCCAAACCCCCTGCCCTCGCCCGAAATAGACAGCCGCAGCCGCCCTCTCTTTCCTCCTCAAACGATCGAGTTGGCGGCGGACGCGATGCGCGGCCAGAGGTCGGCGCACTCTTTGGCGACCGGCCCCGTGATCGCCGACCCCTTCATCTCCCCCTTGGGGTTGACGATGACGCCCGCGTTGTCCTCGAAATAGATGAACACGCCGTCCTTGCGCCGCCACGGCTTGCGCTGGCGCACGACAACGGCGGGCATGACCTTTTTGCGGAGTTCGGGCTTGCCCTTCTTCACCGTGGCCATCACCATGTCGCCGCACGCCGCGGACGGCAGCCGGTTGAGGCGGGCGCCCCAGCCGGCGACCGAGATGATGTACAGGTTCTTGGCGCCGGTGTTCTGCAAGGAAGGGGAGGGGTGGGGAGGGTATGGGCGGGGAGGGTCGCGGCGCGCGGCCGTGCGGCCTCCATTCCGGCCCAATCCCTTCTTCTCACGTCGGCGCAGTTCATGAGCGCCGCCACGGGCAGGCCGAGCGACATGCGAAACTTGTTGCCGGCCGCACCACCGCGACCGCGCTTGGACTGGAGATGGGGAAAAGGGGAGGGAGAGGGGTCGGCGGCCGAGCCAGCAAGAAAGCTTGCGCGAGACCACGATCGCGTCCCGGCGGGAGGCGGCGGGGGCGGCGAGCGGCGCGGCGGGCAGGCGGCGGGCCGGCAGGCGCAGCGGCCGCCGCGGGCGCTGCGCGCGCCCCGGCCCCCCATCGGGCGCGCGCGCGGCCGCACGCAATCGAGCACCGGACTCCCCGCGGCGGTGGCGGCGCCCGGGGGGCAGCCGCCGCCCGCGCGACCGCGGCGGCTCGCGCCTGCGCCGGTGTGCCGGGCGCGGGCGCGCCAATCACGCCCGGTCCGCCGCAGGGGGGCGCGCGGGATGCCATTGCGAGCAGTAGCCCGGCCTCGGGGCGTCCAGGAAAGCCGTGCCCGCCCGCCGCCCGCCGCCGCCGCCCGCGCTCGCGCATGGGCCGATCGGCGCCCGATCGGGGCCGCCTCTACTCCCGCATCCTCACGCACCGCCATGGCTGCCGACTCGCGGGGGAGTCGGGTCGGGAGGAGTGACCAGAGAGCATAGACCGCCGCCGCCGTCGCTCGGCCGGCCACTCTCTCCTCCGGCGGGCCTGGCGCCTAGCGCCCCTCCCCCACACACCATGCTCCCCCGCCTCGCCCGCGCGCGATCCCTGGCAGCGCTCGCGAGGGCGGCCAAGGGCGGCGACCGGTGGGCGCCCGCCACGTCGGCGTTTGCCGTTCCGTCGGCGGCTGCCCCGCTGGGCGCAGCGTGGACGTGTGCAGGACCCAGCCGCGGCTTTGCCGCGTGGACTGGCGGCAGTGACGAGGAGGCGGCCGCGGCCGACGCGGCGTCGGCCGCCGCAGCGGTTCCGGGCGACACGCTCCAGGCGGCCGCCGACGCCATCGGTGAGTGGAGGGTGACTGCCGTAGGCGGCGCAGGCAGCGGGAGCGCCGACCCTTGCCTCCCCTCTGCAGGCGCCGCCGCGTTCGACCCCGCCGCCGCTGTCACGGCCGCTTCGGCCGCCGAGACGGCGGCCCTCATCGCGGCCAAGACCGACACCTGGATCTTCAACTCCTCCTTCCAAACGCTGCTGGAGGCCGTGCACACCTCGACCGGCCTCCCGTGGGTGACTGCCATTGCGGCGACCACCGTCGCCGCGCGCACCCTCCTCCTCCCTGTCGTCGCCAAGCAGATGCGCAACACGCACTCCATGTCGCTGGCGCGGCCGGAGATGCTGGAGCTGCAGGAATGGTTCAAGCGCGAGTCCGCGGCGGCGGGCGCGGGGCCCGCGCTGGCCGCCGAGTACCAGGCGCGCCTCGCGGCCGTCTGGCAAAAGCACGACTGCCACCCCATGAAGTCGATCGGGTCGCTCCTGCTCCAAGCCCCCTTGTTCATCGGCTTCTTCTCCGCGCTGCGGTCGATGGCCGCCGCGGGCGTCCCGTCGCTCGCGTCCGGCGGCGCGCTCTGGTTCCCCGACCTGACGGCCGCGGACGCCACGTACGGCCTCCCCATTCTCTCATCCTCCATCTTCCTGCTCACCGTGGAGCTGGGCGCGGCCGACGGCATGCAGGGGCAGGACCCGGGGGTCCTGTCCAAGATGAAGATGTTCATGCGCGCGCTGGCGGTCGCCATGGTGCCGCTCACCGCTTCGATGCCGGCGGGCGTGTTTGTGTATTGGGCGACGAGCAACGCGTACTCGCTCGCGCAGAGCGTGGCGTTTAAAGCGGCGCCCGTGCGCGCGCTGTTTGGGCTGCAGCCGCTCGGGGTGGGCGCGGCCAAGGCGGCCGCGCCTTCGGCCTCCGCGGCCGCCACTAGCCCGGCCGCGCTGGCGGCGGCGGCGGCGGGCAAGCCGGTGGCCACGTTCGCGACGCGGCCGGGCGGGGGCGGCCGGCGGCGGCGCGGCGGCGGCCCGCGCGCAGCACGCTAGCGCCCCCGCATCCCTACACGCACCGCCTTCTTCTGTGAACCGAGAGCATTGCCCACGTCGTTTTTGCACGCGCGGCCGCGTCACCCCAGCGAAAGCACGTCCCGACCGCGCCCTCTCTCCCCACACGAAACCCAACAGCCCCCCCTGCATCGATCAGCGCGCGCGCTTCTTGCCCTTTTTGGGCGCCGCCGCGGGCGCGCCCCGCTTGGGCGCACGCTTGGGCGCGGCGGCCTTGCCGCGCGCCGCCCCCCCTTTCCCGTCGCCCTTGTCGTCGTCCGAGTCGACCGGGCGCGGCACCCGCCCCGACGTCGTGGGCGTGGGCGGGCCGGCGGAGCGGAGGGGGGAGGAGGAGCCGGGAGGAGAAGGAGGAGGGGCGGCGGCCGCGGTGGCCGCCGCCGCCGCGCGCCCGCCCGCCGCCGCCTTCGCGCGCGCGCCCGCGGGCGCAGTCCCGCTCCCGCCACCACCGCGCCGCCGTCCACCCGCCGCCGCCGGCGGCGGCGGCACGAGCAGGGGCGGCCCGCGCGCCGCGCGCACCGGCTTGGCCAGCACCTGCGTCCCCGGAAACACGAGTATGCGCAGCTCGGACCGCGCTGCGCGCAGCGCCAGCGGCGCCATGTGGGTAAAACCAAAGCCGTGCATCCAGGTGCCCACCGTTTCGCGCGCGGCGGGCAGGGCAAGGGTGTGCACGCCGAGCTGGTCGAAGAGGCGCTCCAGCGCGGCCATGAGCACGCGCGCGTGGCCTTGGCGCCGGGCGCTGCCCCGGGTGGCGACCAGGGGCACCTCGGCGACGCGCGCGCCAAACACGCGAAACACCGCCGCGCACACCGGCACCCCCCGGTGCTTCAGCAGCGCCGTGTGCATGTTGGAGCAGTCCCAATCGCCCAGGCACTGAGAAAACACCATGGCGCGCGTCAGATCGGCGCCCGTCACGCCGTCGAGGATGGGGTCGAACGATTCCGCGAGCAGCTCCGCCCCCGCGCGCAGCGCCCACCCCGTGCCAAACGAGCCGTCAGGCCCGCGCGTGACGGTGAGGTGGTGGCCGCCGGCGAGGGGGGTGGCGCGCGCGGCGACGACGCGGCGCAACGCTTCCGACACGGCGTGACACTCGCCCGAGCAAAACCAGTCGCCCTCGGGCAGTTCGGCCAGCGCCGCCCGCCCGTGCGCGTGCAGGCAGCCGACGTGGAATTCGCGCTCGCACTGGTCGCAGATGAGGATGGTGCGCGCGCCGAAGGTTTCGCGGTCGAAATCAGACCCGCGGCAGAGGACGCAGCCGCCGGGGACCGGGTCGGGCGCGCCCGAGGCACCGGCGGGGACAAAGGCGGCCTGGGCAGCGGCGGCGGCGGCGGCCGACGCGGCGGCCGTGGCGGCCGCGCGGTCGGACGCGGCGCGCGCGGCCGCCGCGCCGCCGCCGCCCTTGGCTTTGGACGGGGGAGGGCGCGACCGGCCACCCCCCCCACCCCCACCGCCGGCCACGTCGCCGCCCGGCATCGCCGCCGCCAGGGCGCGCAGGGAGACGCCCGAGGCGTTGACGATGTTGTCGTACGGCGCGCGGCGCGCGCCGCGCCCCGCGTGGCTCTCAAACTGGGAGCACGACACGACGCACCCGCAGCAGTCGCACTCGATGCCCGCGGGCAGCGCGTGGCGTCCGGGCGGGGGGACGCGGGCGGTGCCGCCGAGGAGGGGCGCGCCGGCCGAGGTGCGGTAGGAGAGGCGCTCCCCGTCCGCCAGCGCGCCCGCCGCGGTCGCCACAAACAACCGCTTGTGCTTGTTCGAGTTGCGGTCGCGCCGGGCGGCGGCCGCGGCGGTGCCGGCGGGGCGGGACGCGGGCGCCGCGACGTGCACGCGCGCGGGGGCGGCCGTCGCCGCGCTCGCCGGGCGCCACCGCGCCGCCGCCCCGCTGGGCCCGCCCGCCGACCGGCTGGCGTCGACGCAGACCGGGCAAAACCAGGGGGAGGCGGGGGGGGTCGGGCCGAGGCAGCGCGCGTGCGCGGCGGTGCCGCAACCGCGGCACGCGACGAGCGGAGGGCCGCCCCCGCCGCCATTGCCGGGCAGCGTGCCGCCCTCGGCGCACGCAGTACACACGGGCGCATGCAGGGCGCCGACGCCGGTGTAGGGCGCGGTCGCCGCGGCCGCGCAAAGGTCTTTGAGCGACGCCCCCGCGTCGGCCAAAAAGATAGACTCGCCCGGGCGCCGCTCGCGGGAGCCGGCGTGCTCTTCGAAGTCCGAGCACGACACACAGCCGCCGCCGGCGGCGCGGCAGGGGGCGCACCCGCAGTCGATCAGGCCGTCGAGCGTGACCGTCCCCGCGAGCGGCCGCCCCCCCGCCCGCGGCCGAAACTCCACCCGCTGCCCCGCCAGCACGCCCGACTTCATGACCTGGCGCAGGGTGGGAGGCCGGGACGCGGGCCACGCGCCCGAGTCGCGCGCGGCGACCGCCGCGGCGACGAGCGACGCCAGCAGGGTGGCGGGGCGGGCCGGGGGGGCACGCGCGGCGGCGGCGGCGGCCAAGGCGGCGCGCGAGGCGGAGCGCGGCACGCTGATGGCGGCGGCAGGCTCCAGGGCGGAGGAGGTGGACGCCGCGCCGGCGCGCGCGCGGACGGGGCTCGCGCCGCCGCCGCCGCCCATGAACTCCTCCCCCGCCGCGCTGGGCCGCAGGGGCGACCTCCCGAAGCCCCCTCCTTTGCCGTCCTTGGGCGGCTTGCGGCGCGACCGCTTGCCCGTGGGCGGCGGCCGCGGGCCCCACGGCGGGCCGGGGTCCGAGAGGGCGCGGCCGCTGCCGCTGGGCCCGCGTCTCTCGATGCGTTCGGCCGCGACCTGGGCGGCCGCGCGGCGGCCGCGGGGCGCGTCGTGGCCCAGGGCGGAATCGATGCCGGTGCCCAGAGCGTGGAGCTCGCGCACGCTGTGCTTGGCCTTTCCCACGGCTTCCGCGTACAGGGTGAGGTGTGCGAGAGCGACATGGGGCTTGTCGGCGGCGTCAGCGTCGGCCTCGGCCTCGGCCTCGAGGGAGGGCGGCGCGCGCGACGCCAAGGCCTTCCCCGCGCCCTTGGCGCCGCCACCCTTGGTCTTGGGTCGGCGTGAAGGCGCCATTGACGACAGGCGTCCAGCGCTCCGCTGCGGCAAGGGAGCCGCGCAATGCGCCGCCGGGCGCGCCGGCGGCACTGGGGAGCAGTAGTTGCGGCGTGCGCCTGGTATCCACGGGCTCTGACGAGCACGCAGGCGTCCCCTGGCGCGGCGCGCGCGCGCCGAGAGGAGGGGGTAGTGTGCGCGTGGCAGTGCGCCAGCGGGCTGGCCGCCGACGCCTGCGCGTGGCGCGCACTCCTCGCCCGCCCGCGAGCCGCCGCGCGTCCCGGGCACCTCGCCCGGCTCCGTCGTCCAGCCCGCCGCCGCACGCCCCCCGCGGCTCACCTTCACATGTACGGCAACATCGGCCTCTCCACCCCCCGCGGCTCCGGCACCTCGGGCCACGTCACAGCCAACAAGTTCAACGTGCGCCCCCGCGACTCGGACCGGCGGGACCGCCCCGCGCCCCCGCCCAAGCGCGGGCCCAACGCCGACATCCTGGACCACGACCGGCGGCGCGCGGTCGAGGTCAAGCTGGCGGAGTTGGAGGACGCTCTGGAGGATCAAGGGTATTCGGCGGCCGAGATTGCGGTCGAGGTCGCGGAGATGCGGAAGCAACTCACGAGCGGCGGCGGCGGCGCTCCGCCCCCTCCCTCTGCCGCCGCCGCTCCCACTGCGCCCAAGCGTGACACGCACGCGGATGCGGCACGCAAAGAAGCCCAGCTGGCGCGCGCGCGGGCCGCGTTTGGCGTCCGCGCCGACTACGAGGAGGGGGCGGCCTTTTCCCGCGGGCGCGCAGAGCGGGCCGCGGTCAAGGCGCCCGCGGCTGGCGACCGCGGAAACGAGCGGCATCGGCGCAAGCGCAGCGCGAGCGGGTCGCCGTCGTCGTCGTCGAGCGGCTCGGGGTCGAGTTCCACTTCTTCCTCCTCCTCCTCCAGCTCTGATTCCGACGCATCCACATCGTCCGGGGGCACGCGTTCCCGGTCGCGGTCGCGGTCGCGGCGGCGGCCGCGCTCGCGCTCGCGCTCGCCCAAGAAGAAATGAATGGTGTGTAACAGCCTGCCCTCCCCGCCCCGCCCTCGCTCACCGTGCCGCCCGGGCGCGCTTGGGCGCCGGCTTGGCGGCAGCGGGCTCTTTCTTCACCGCCGCGGCCGGCGCCCGCTTGCCGCCCGCCGCAGCCTTGGCCGCCCTGGCCGCCCCCGCTCCCCGCTTGAACACAAACGTGTCGCCGTCGCTCGCGCCCGCGTCGAACGCCCACTCGCCCGCCAGCCCCGCAAACGCCTTCAACCGCTCGGGTTCGTCCACCCCTCCCTCGGCCACGAAGCGGGCCACCGCGCCGCGCGCCGCTTTGGCGTGCACGGCCGGGCCGGGGAAGACGCACGTGACGACGCGGGTATCGGGGCGGAGGCGGCCGGCGACCGCCTTCCAGTATTCGGCCGACGCCGCGTTGACCACCACCCGCCGCTTGCCCTCGCACCGAGCCGCATCCAGCTCCTCGTCCAACGCTTTCGCGATGCGGTCGCCCCAGTGCGCGTACAGGGAGTCGACGCCGCCCGCGCCGGCGAGCTTGCAGGAAAAGCACAGCCTGTAGGGTTGAATGGCGTCGGTCGGCTTGAGCAGGCCGTACAGGCCGGAGATGATGCGCACGCGGGCGTCGGCCGAGGACACGATGGAGGGGGGCTGCGAGCGGAGGGCCAGCGCCTTCATGGCCGGGCCATCGTACGCCCAGCCCGCCGCGTAGCGCGGGTTGGAGGGCGCCGGCCCCCACGCGGCAAAGCGGTCGGCATTCAGCGCCGCCAGCGCGGGCGACACGTCGAGCACGGTGGCCAGCTTGGCGCGGGGGAGCTTGCCGAGCGCGGCCGCGAGCGCGTCGGCCGCCGCCGCAAACCGGGGGGCGGCGCCCGCGGCGGACGCGGCGGCGGCGTCCAGGGTGAGCGTTTTGGCGGGCGACAGGCAGATGAGCATGGTGGGGTAGAGGGGACTGGGGCGGCGTGCGGGGCGCAGAGGGGGGATTGGGGCGGCGTGGTCAGCCGGCGGGCGCGCTGCTGCCGCGCGCGCACCGCCTCTCGTTGCACCACCCCAATGAACCCGTGTACAACCCCATCCACCCCTCCAACATCACGCCGACTTGGCCACCACCTCGTCCGCAGCCGCCTCGGCGCGCAGGCGCACCGCGCTGTGCGCCGCGGCGCGGCACGAAGCGTCGGCCGGGCGCGCCTCCAGAGCGGCGGTGGCGAGGGCCACGAATTCCGAGAAATCGAGTTCGCCGTCACCGGACGCGTCGGCGGCGGCAAAGGCGGACGCAAGGTCGCCGTCGTCGCGCAGGCCCGCGCCCGCGAGCGCGCCGCGCACCTCGTCGAGGGTGAGCCCGCCGGACGCGTCCGTGTCCCACTCGGCAAAGGCAGACGCAAGCTTGGACTCGCGGGTGAGGGCGGCGACCGAGTGGGCGGCTGCCACGAACTGGGAAAAGTCGAGGCCGGCGTCGGCGCCGCCCGAGCCCGACACCGCTGCGACCGCCGCCTCGAGCGCGCCGCTGGCGGCCGCCAGCGCCGAGTCGGGCGCCATGGCGTCCAGGGCGGCGTGCAGCTCGGCAGCGGTGATGCGGCCGTTGCCGTCGGCGTCGATGTTCGTAAAGAGTTCCCGCATCGCCGCCGATTCCGTCTCCGTCAAGCCGCCAGCGACCGTGATGAGCGCGGCCTTGCGGAGTTTCGACATGCCCGCGAACCGGGCCAACCGCCGCGGGACGACGGGGTCGAGCGGCGCGTTGCACGCGCCGTTGGCGCGCAGCCAGGGGTGACGCAACGCGTCGCCCGCCGAGATGCGGCCATCCGGGTCGCGCACGAGCAGGCGGACGACGAGGTCGCGCGCCTCGGGCGAGACGGCGGGCCAGGGGGCGGTGGTCAGGTCGACCGCGCTGGAGGACAGGATGGCGTCAAAAATGTCGCCGTCCGTCGGGCCCCAAAACGCGGGCAAGCCGGACAGGATGACGTAGAGGAAGACTCCCAATGACCTGGAAGGGGAGGTTGGGTGGGGCTGGCGGGCGGACGCTTGCATGCTTCGCCCTCACCCTCCACCTCTCTCCTCACCACATGTCGGCCCGGGAGTCGTACGAGCGCAGAATGACCTCGGGTGCGACGTACGGCGCAGAGCCGACGAGGTCGGTGAGCCGCGTGCCGGGCAGGGCGTAGCAAGCGAGGCCGAAATCCGCCAGCCGTAGCCGGTCCGCCAGCGGCTCCCCTTCGCTCCCGCCCAGCAACCAGTTTTCCGGTTTAACGTCCCGGTGCGCGACGCCTAGCTGGTGCAGGTAGTCGATGGCGCGCACTGCGGCCTCGAAAACGCGCGCCGCGTCGGCCTCGGTCAGCGTCCCGTCCCTGACGATGCGGTCGAAGATCTCCCCGCCCTCGCACAGCTCTTGAACGTAGTAGAGGTTGTGGTCGTCCTCGACCAGGTCCAGGAGTTGGACGATGGACGGGTGGGTGGCCAGCCGCATGATCTCGCCCTCGCGCCGCGCGTCGCCTGAAGGGATGAAGGGGGCGGTCAGCCGCCGCACGGCCGCACTCCAGCCACGTGCGCACACTCCGCACACACCGCACCGCCCCCCACCGCCCACCCCTACCGAGCAACGCCGCGTCCGTCAACCGCGCCTTTGGCACGACCTTGACCGCGACCGGCGCGCCGTCCTCCAGCCGCTCGCCCCGAAACACGGTGCCGTACGCGCCTGCGTGGAGAGTGGTGGGGTGTGGGGGGCCGGCCCCGACTGCTTCGCCGCGCGCCCTAAACACCTCGCCGCCAACGCCCCATCCGCACCTTTGCCGATCGTTTTGCCCAGCTTGTACCGCGCCTTGATTTCGGTCAGAGCGTCGGTGAAGACGCGCTGAGGCGGCGGGGCGGCGCCAACCGCGGCCGCGGCCGCGGCGCGCGCGCGGCGGTAGCGGGCGCGCCACATGGGGCGAGTGGGCGCGCGGGGGATGGACGCAGGGCGACGCCCTGCGACCGCTGGCGGTCGGCCGCGCGCCAGGGCGGCCGGCATTCGGGCGAGGCCAAACTGTGCCCGCACCAATGCCGGCATCGCACCACAGCACGCCCCGCTGGGGCGCGCGGCTTCGTACCGCGATGCCGCTTAAGGTCAAGATCAAACTGACCAAGTCGGCGGCCGCCCTGGCGCCCGCGTCGGCGCCCACCAGCCCGGCGCGGCCCGCGGAAGCGGGCGGCGCGCCGCTTGGCGATGCCGCCCTCATGGCGGCGCCGCCCGCCGACGCGCAGGTGGGGGTGGATGGGACGGCGGTGGAGCGAGCGGCGACGATCGCTGCCGGCCCCGACCCCACTCCCTTCTCCCCTAGCCGCGCGCCCGCCTTGCCGGCGCCTGGCTCGCGCTCATGACCGATCCAGGGGCCGAGGGCGGCATGGAGGGCGCGGCCGCGGCGGCGGCGGTCGCGTGCGCGTACGCGTCGCCTCCCGCTCGCCGCCGTCTCTTAGACGACGTTCTAGCCGCCGCCCTGCTGCGAGGGCCAGAGGCGGTGCGCCTATTGATCACACCGTTGGCGGCCGCGGTCGCGTCCTGCGCCCTTCCGTACGCGCGGCGCGCCCCCCCCTTCCACGCCTTTCCCGCGGCCGCGGCCGCCTCCTCTCCCCCCGCTGCCGGCCTGGCCGCGTTCGCTGACGTGCTGGCGACCGCGTGGGGCGGCAAAAGCACCCCTCTGGCCGCCTGGCTGGCCGACACGCTCGAAGCGGCGCCGGCGGGTGCGGCGGCTGCCGCGCTGCGCGCGTCGCTCGCGGCCGGGTCGGCACCGGTCGACGCATGCCTTGCAACTCAACTGGCAACACGCCCGTCTCTCGCCCTCGTCGCCACTCGGGCCGCCCTGGGCGTGGGCCGTGGCGGCGCCCTGCTTGCAGCGGCCGGCCGCACCGCGCTCGCGGGCGCTGCCGGCGACGCCGCTGTAGGGGCGTTGCTGGCGTCGGGCGCGCCGGTTGCGAGCATTGTTGCCCCGCTCGCCCGCACCGGGCGCCACGCCGAGCTCGCGGCCTTGCTCGCCCCGGCGGTCGTCGGCCGGCTCACCGCCGCCGACCCCGCGGCGCTGGGCGCCGAACTGGCCTCCCTCCCGCCCGCGGCGGTGGACACACTCAACTTGGCCTGGGCTGACGCCGACGCGGGCGGCGACCTGGACGCGGCCGTCTGGCTGGCCACGCTCGCGGCGCGCTCCCCTCCCGCCGCCCCCGCCGCCTCGCGCTCGCTCGCGCGCGCCGCCGCGTCGGTCAGTCCGGCCACTTTTACGTGTGCCGTTTTGGCGGTGCTCGCCTTGGGCCCCGGCGCGGGCGCGGGCGCGGTCGCCGACGCGCTGGCCGCCGCGCCGCGCGCGACCGCGGTCGCCGTCGTCGGCGCGGGGCTGCGCCTGGCGGCGGCCGAGGCGATCAGTGGAGCTGCGACGGATTGTGCGGTCGCGCCGCCGCCTGCTGCGCGAGCCGTGGCGGCCGTCGTCGCGCGGTCGCCGCTGGTCGCCTCGGCGGCCGGCGGCGACCCGGGCGTTCGCCGCGCGCTGGCCGCGCTCGCGGCGTCGGGCCCTGCATGTGCAGAGGTGGCTGACGCGGTGGAGAGGGCGTTTGCGGTGGGGAGAGAGCTGTAATGACCGGGGCCGGAGCGGCGGCGGTCGGCGACACCCTCGCCACACCCCGCTCGCGCTCGCCCGAGAGTGCCGCCCCTCTCCATGCGGTCCACGCAGGCCTCCCGCCTGTTGGCGGCCCCAATGCGTGTCGTCCGGCGGCCGCCGACAGCGGCGCGGGTGCGGATGCGGCGGCACGCGGCGGCCAGCGCTCGCGACAGGCGTGCGATCCATACAACACCCCACCCCACACATCATGCAGGCATCTGCCGGCGGCGGCGCCTCCTTGCTCGCCAAACTCGGGCGCGTGCTCCAGGAAAAGGCGGCGGCCGACGTCGAGCGCGTCTTCGGCGGCGTCAAAAAGACGCGGGAGAAGCTTGGGGTAGGAAAAAGCGAGGAGGAGAGGCCGGAGGGAGGGAGGAGGGTGTTTGCGCGGCGACCTCAGCCGCGACCCCCGCCACCACCACCCCTCTCTTCTCCTCCCAGGTCGTCGACGAGCTGTTTGCGTACTGGACCCTGGAAAACTCCGAGGACGCGCTGGAGGAGCTGGAGGAAGCGCTCATCGCGGCCGATTTCGGCCCCGCGACCGCGCTGCGCGTCGTCGACGCCGTGAGGGACGCGGTCCGCGCGGGCGCCGCGCGCACGCCGGCCGACCTCAAACTCGCCCTCAAAGCGTCGATCGTGGCCACGCTCACGCCCAAAGGAAGCGATGGAGAGCCGGTGTCTGCCGCGCTGAACCTCGACGCCACGCCTCCGGCCGTCGTGATGGTCGTCGGCGTCAACGGCGGCGGCAAGACGACCACCATCGGCAAACTGGCCTCCCGCCTGACCGCCTCGGGCGCCTCGGTCATGCTCGCCGCGGGCGACACGTTCCGCGCGGCCGCCGCGGAGCAGCTCCAGGGGTGGGCCGACCGCGCGGGCGTGCCCGTCGCCGACGCGCGCGGCGCGACGCGGCCCGACGCCCTCCTGTTCAAAGCGACCCAGGAAGCCACGAAAGCTGGTGTCGACGTGCTGCTGTGCGACACGAGCGGGCGGCTGCACACGAACGACGGCCTGATGGCAGAACTCGCCAAGTGCGGTCGCTCGCTCGGGAAAGCAGTTCCCGGCGCGCCCCACGAAACGCTGCTCGTCCTGGACGGGACGACCGGGCTGAACATGGTGAATCAGGCGAAAGAATTTAATGCTACAGTCCCGATCAGCGGCATCGTCGTCACCAAACTCGACGGCACGGCCAAGGGCGGCGCGATCGTCGGCGTCGTCGACGCGCTGCGCGTCCCGGTCAAGTTTGTGGGGGTGGGGGAGACGGTGGCCGACCTACAGCCGTTTGACGCGGCCGCGTTCGTCGACGCGCTGTTTCCGGGAGATGGGTGACGAGTGAAGCGTGGAGAGGGGGGCGCGAAGGCCGCGCCTGTGTGGCACACTGACCCTCCCCCTCCTTGTGCGAGAGCACGTAGGGGCTGCGTTTACACGGCGCGGCGCCGCGCCGGCACGGGCCGGCGCGGGCGCGGGAGGTGGCGAGCAGGGGGCTTTGTGGTCGGGGGAAGGGGACGGCGCGCGCGCGCGGCGCGCGCCGACGGGATCGACGGGGGTGACGCACGCGAGGAATAGCGGGCGCGACTGCTAGGGGTGTGTTAGCAGCCCGCTCGCGCCGTGGGGGTGTGGTCGGGGGGTGGGGGACGCGGTGGGGGCGCGGCTGCGCTCGGGCCGCGCGCGCCACGCCCCAGCCGCGCGGATGGTGGTGAAGACTTGGGGTGGGCGGTGACCTCAAATCGGACCGGATTGCGGTCAAAGTGGTGAAACAAGGGGGCGCTGTCCCACCGCGGCCCAGCGGCCGCGGGGGGGGCGCTGGCGCGCCCCCCCGTGCGGCCCGCGCGCCCAAGGCGCGCGGGCCGCCCTCCCAGGCAGCAGACCCCGCGCGAGCGCGCTCATGCCGCGCGTCCATCGTGCAATGGCGGGGCGTCGCGGGCGGCGGCAGGAGGTGCGTTGCGCGGCGGCCGACGCGGCGGGGGAAGAAAACAAATGCGGCAGGGTCTCGAAACGAAACGATGAAGAGTGGCGGGCCAGGCACACGGCGACTCCACCCTTGATGCTCCCTCACCAGCCCAGCGCAGCCGCAGCGTCGGCAAAGGAGAACGGGGCGAGGGGATCGACGAGGAAGCCGCTGTGGAGCGGGTGCGACGGCGCGCCGCCGTGCATGCGGCCACCGGCCAGGCCGTAAGCCGCGGCCGGCGACAGCAGCGCATCCAGCGCGGCGGACGCGCCGTGGTTGGACGACTCGGGCGAGGTCACGTCGAGCGAGGGCGACGACGGCCAGTGGCGCAGCGTCGTGCGCGGCGTCCCAGGCGCGCCGCTCGCGGTCGAACACCCCGACGCGCTGCCCTCGCCGTCGCCCGCGCGGTCGGCGATCGTGAGCTTGACGCGGGCTTCCGTGGCGAGGCGGCAGTCCACCGCGCGCGCGGGCGGCGCGGGCGGCGGCCAGTGCGGGAGGCCGGCCGCCGCGGCGAGGTCCGCGTCGACGGGGCCCAGGGGGAGCGCGGCGTCCGCCGCGGCGGCCGCGCACCAGTCTTCGGGCAGAAGGACGGCGCCCCACCCGCCGGGGGCGGGGGCGGGCCTGGGGGTGGTTGCGGTGCGTGGGGTCGAAGGTACGCTATCCATGGGGTCGGCCGCGGCCGCCCCAACCGCCGGCGGCGGCGCCAGCCACTTGACCACGTCCCCGTGCAGGCACACGCGCTCGACAGCGCCATCGTCGTAGGACAGGGTGTGGGCGCGCGCGGCGAAATCGTACGACACGACGGTCGCCCCGAAAAAGGCCGCCTCAGCGTCCCAATAGAGCGCGACGCGCCACCCGACAGCCGCGGGGCCGGACGGCGGCCTCAAACCCGGCGGAAGGCCGGCGGCGAGCGGCGGCGCGGCGAGCGCGGCGCGCGCGTCGCCGCGCGCAGCCTCCGCCGCGAGGTCGACCCACTCGTCCTCCCCGTCCTCGTAGAGCACCCGCACCCGGCGCGCGGCGGGCGCGACGCCGACGACGTCGGCGCGCAGCCAGGAGGCGGAGCCCGGGGAGCGGAGCAAGAGCGCCGCGCCGCGGCGCGCCGACTCGGGCCCGGCGGGCGGGCCGCACGTGGCCGGGGGCGGGGACGGCGCGTCGGGCTCGACACGCACGCCTTCCGCGCCCAGCGCGAGCGCGGCCGCCAGCAACCCCGCGCCGCACCCGGCGGACGACGCGCGCGGCGTGAGCAGGCGGAAGCGGCGGATGCCGAGGTCGGCGAGTTCCTCTTTGCCGTCTTCGTACTCGAGCAGCGCCGACCCGGGCGGCAACCGCCCGCCCACCTCGCGCACGGTGGCGCGGAAAAAGGCGCCGTCGCCGGGGGAGAAGACGGCGAGGCGCGCGCCGGCGAGCGGGTGCGCGGCGAGGGGGGAGGGCTCGGGGGCGGCGCCGCCGACAAACGAGCGCGGCCGCTTGAGGCGCAGGCCCGACTCGGCCGGCGCGGCATCCACGACGACGTGGTCAGCGGGAACGGCCGCCGCCAGCGCGGCCGCCGCCCGCCTGCACTTGGCGTGCGCGTCGGCCCACGCGGCCGACGCGGCGCGCGCCGCCGCGTCGGCGCGCGCGGCCGCGGCCGCCGCCCGGTCCACGCCGGCGGGGGCGCCGCGGGGGCGCGCGGGGTGCGGGACGCGCCTGCGGGCGGACGCCGCGGCGCGGCGGCGGGCGGGGGCGGACGACGCGTCAGACGGCGCGTCGTCGCTCGCAGAGCCGCCGCGCGGCGACAGGGGCGGCGACGGCAGCGGCGCCGTGGCCGCCAGTGCCAGGGCGACGGAGGACGGCACGCGCAGCCGGCGCGGGCGCACGGTGCGGCTGGGAAGGAGGGAGGGGGGCGGGGCGTGAGCGCGGGCGGCCTATCGCCTGTCGCCTCCCACCAGGGCGCGCGGGGGCCGCCCGAGGCAGCGCCGCCAAAGGGTCGGCCCTCTCCGACCGGCTCCCCGCCAGCAGTGGCTTCACTGGATGCAGGGTGCGCTTTGCGGGGGCGCGCCCGCGGATCGGGGCCCACGACCGCGTGCGACGGCAGCGCCGGCGCGCCGCGTGGCTGCCGGGCGCGCCTCCGCGGCCATTTTTCCCCCTCTCTTACCCGACGTCGACGTCGGCCATGTTGACGCGGAGGGCGGGCGAAGGCTGGGAGGGCGGGCAAGGGCGCGATTGGCGCGGCACGACCCCCTCTCTTTCTCGCCGACCGAATCGCCAGCAGAAAAGCCGCGCGCCCAGCGGCAGCGCAGCCCGCGCCAAACATCGTGAGCGGCCGCCACAGAAAATGAGGGTGGCAATTGGCGTGCGGCGGGCCTGTGCCACCCCCCGCACGCCGCGCGCGGCCGCCGCGCCCGCGCACCTCGCTGGGCGCTCGCCGCGGGACGCGCACACCCCGGACGTGCGCAACTGCTGCAAATGCGGCGCCTCGGAGGCGGCGGGAGGGTCGCCGGCGGCGGGGAGGCCGGCGGCGTTGGCCAGGAGTGGCCGATGGTCGCAAAAGTCACGACCCCTACTGTTTTCCTCCACACGTGCCCCGCGGCGGCGGCGCTGCGGAAGGCGTGCGCGCCGCGCGGGGCGGCGCCCCCCCAGCGCGTCCCTGGTTTTGCGTCGACACGTTTGGTCGCCGCGCGGCCAGCGTGCGGCCGCCGCGCGCCGCCGCGTCGCTCCTCCGAGCCACCCTCCGGTCGCAGTCTTGCTTTCACGCCGCACACGCGTCCCACGCGCCGCGTCAACATATCTTACAACTCAATCATTCCCCGCTCAACTCGCGCGCCCGCGCCGCCGCCTTGCCGACCGCGCGCGCGAGCGCGCCGCGCACGCCCGCGTCCTCCAGTTCGGCCAGCCCCACGATCGTCGCCCCCCCCGGCGAGCACACGGCCTCCCGGAGGAGGGCTGGGTGGGTGTTGGGGGTCTCGGCCACCATGCGCGCCGCGCCGGCGACCGTGTGCGCGGCGAGCGCGAGCGCGGCGTCCCGGGGGAGGCCCTGGCGCACGCCGCCGTCGGCCAAGGCTTCGATGGCCAGGAAGACGTAGGCGGGGCCGCACCCGGAGAGGCCGGTGACAGCGTCCATCAAAGTCTCGTCAACCCTCAACGCGAGGCCGACCGCGCCGAGCATCCTGTCGGCCATCGCGCCATCTTCCTCGGTCGCCGCGCACCCCAGCGCGTACGCGGAGCAGCCGGCCCCGATGCGCGTCGGCGTGTTGGGCATCACCCGCACGACGCGTGCGCCGGCAGGCAGCGCGCGCTCCATGGACGCCAACGTGACGCCTGCCGCGATAGAGATAATGAGGTGGCGGTCGATGTCGATGGCGGGGGCGAGGGCGGCGAGGACGGCGGGGAAGCTGGCGGGCTTGGTGGCGAGGATGACGACATCCGCCGCTGCCGCCACCGCGGCCGCGCCGCCCTGCAACGCGTCGCCATGCACGGCGGTCACGCCCAAAGCTCTCAGGCCGGCTTTGCGGGACTCGGTGCGGACGGAGACCGAGACTTGGGAGGCGGTGACGCAGCCCGCGGAAATCATGCCTCGCAGCAGCGCCTCGCCCATCGCGCCCGCGCCCAGGAAGCCGACAGGGACGCCCAAAGAAGGTGTGGGCGCGGTCCTGGGGCTGGGCGAGGGGCCTTCGTCGTCCGACAGGGCCGCCGCGGCGCGGCCGTAGCCGCGGCGCGCGCGCGGCAGCGCCGGGCGCCGCGCCGCGGTCACGGCCGCGCCGCGCAGCAGGACGGGTGCCACGACCACCCGCAGGCGGACCAGCATCGTGCGCATGGGGCGGCTGCCGCCGGCTAAGAGTGGGCGAGCGACGGCCGGGGCCCGCGCCACACTCTCCAGCCGCGCCCCACCCCGCCGCCGCGCGCCCACGCGTGGCGCCTGCGCCGGCGCCATGTCACGCTGCGTCAAACAGCCGATTGGTGCGCGCAGATGGGCCGCTGCAAACGCGCCGCCGCCCGCCGCCCCGCCGCCCGCCGCCCACCACCCCCACCACCCTTCTCAGGCCAAAAACGGCTCACCAACGTGGCCGTAGTGCGCGTGCGCAAGCACGGCCTGCGCTTCGAAGTGGCCTGCTACAAGAACAAGGTCGCCAACTGGCGCAGCGGCGTGTGAGTCAGAAAATAGGAGGGGGTGGGAGGCGGACGGCGTGTGGCGAAGCGGCGAGGGCGTTCCGGCTCGACGCACCCTTTTTTTCTTTTAGAGAGACTGATGTCGACGAGGTCCTGCAGACCACCTCAGTCTTCTCCAACGTCTCCCGCGGCATCCTGGCCAAAGCGGAGGATCTTCGGGCGGCGTTCGGGACGGACGACGAGGCGATCATCTGCCTCCGCATCCTCAAAGAGGGCGACGTCCAAGTCTCTGACAAAGAGCGCGAGCTCGAGTACGGCACCGCGTTCACGGACGTGGCCGCCCTTGTCGCCTCGCGGTGCGTGTCGACTGCGACGCGGCGCCCCTTCACCGCGGCCGCGGTCGAGCGCGCGCTCAAGGGCGCGGGCTTTGCCGTCGACCCGCGCCGCGCGGCCAAGCAGCAGGTGGGCGACGCCGTTCGCGCGCTCGCCGATCGGCTGCCGTTGGAGCGGGCGCGCATGCGGCTGCGGGTGGGGGCGCCCGCGGCCGCCGCGCCCGCGCTCGCGCCCGCGCTCGTCGCTGCGGGCGCGTCGTTCGAGGCCCAAGACATGAGCATGGACGGCGCCACCGTCACCTACGTCATCCTGGCCGACCCTGGTGCCTTCCGCGCGCTGGCGGCCGCGGTGGCGGGGGCGGGCGGGGGCGCGCGGATGGAGGTCGTGGACGTCGCGGCCGTCGGCGGCGGCGGGGAGGCCCCCGCCCCGGACGACGGGCCGCCACCGTCGCCAACGGTCACGGTGGCGTCCGGTCTGCGCTCGCTGCGCGTCGACGGCGGGGAGGGGGGCAGTGGGGCGCCGCCGGGCGCCCTCCCCGCCGCCGCCCCCCCTCCCCCACGCGCCTCCGGCCCCGCCCCTCCTCTCTACCCCCGCGGCCCCGTCGCCGGCCTGCCCGAGACCATGGGCGCGCGCCGCGACATGTTTGCCGCGCTGGACGCGCTGCAGCCGGGGTGGGAGGTGGAGCTCGCGCCGCGCGCGGGGGCGGGGGGGGACGCGGCGGTCGACGCCACCTTTTTCTCCCCCACCGGCGACCGCGTGCCCAACTTTGCGGCGGCGCGGCGGCAGGCGCTGGCGGCGAGCCGGCGGTGAAGAGGCGGAGGGTGTGTAGGCGCCAGAAAGAGGAGAGACGAGGGTGGTGGTCGCCGCGGCGAGCCGCCGCCGCGCAGCATCTGCCCCGCCACTCCTCCCCGCCCCTCGCCCGCCCCGCATTCCCGCCCTGCACGTCATGCTCGCGACCCGCCCCCCCGCCCGCACCCTGGCCCTGCGCCCCCGCGCCGCTCAGTCGGTGACCGGCAAAGTAGTTTCCACCGCCGCCGACAAGACCGTCATCGTCGAGGTGCAGCGCTTCCCGCCGCACGCCCTGTACGCCAAGCGCATCCGGCAGACCAAGCGGTACCAGGCGCACGACGCGGAGGGCGCGGTCGGGCTGGGCGACACGGTGCGGCTCGCGCCCTGCCCGCCCATGTCGAAGACGAAGCGGTTCGCGGTGGCGGAAGTGTTGATCAAGGGCGACTGAAGATGAGGGGTGAATGCGGGGAATGCGGGCGATTTTGGGGGGCCGCCACGCAGCGGCCGCCGCGCTGGCGCCCCCTGCTCGAGCTTCCTGCATCACTTGCTCTTTTTGTAACTGATGCTATCGTTTGAGAGCGGCGGAGGTGCGCAATGCGCGTCGGCCAGGACGGCGGCACGCGTTGCCCAGTCTCGATGCGGGCCTCCGCGCGCGCCTCGGCGGCCCAGCCACCCGCATCCCATCACCATTCCCGCCGCGTCGCCATCACGGCGGCCGCCGCATCCCTGCTCGCCCCGCGCCCCGCGCCCGCCGCGTCGTCCCCCTTTTGCGGCGCGGTCGACGTCGTCCCCCCTTGGGCCTACTCCGTGCAGTGGCAGGAGCGCGCCCTGGACGGTGGCGTGTGGGCGCGCGTGCTGGGCGACTTGCCAGGGTCGCGCGGCGGCGTCCTGGGGCGCCTGGGCCTCGGCTCGCCGCCGGTCACCTCCCGCCCCGTGCTCGTCTTGGGCGACCCGCTCATTGGCATCGAGTATTTGGAGTCTCTGGAGCTGCTGGCCAGCAACAGGGGGGTGGCGTTCTTTGATTGGCCGGGCGTCGGCCGCTCGAAAGGAAGAGGAGGGGAAGGAGACGGAGGAGAGGACGCCTTGCCCTCCACACCAGACACTTTGGCCGCCACCATCGACCTCGTGCGCCAGGGCCTGGGCCTGGGCGCGTGCCACGCGGTCGGCGTCGGCCTCGGCGGCCTGTTGCTGCTGGCTGCCCTGGCCGACCCCGCGTCCCCGCTGTCGACCTCCACGCTATCCCTGGGTCTCATCTCGGTCGCAGCCACCCCCGCTGCCCTCGTGGATGGCCGCCGTGAGCGCGCGGCGCAGGTGGTGGGCAGGGCCGCCGCCGACGCACTCGACGCCGACGCCCTCGCCCGCTTCAGGGCCGCCGCCATCTGCAAGCGCCCCGCAGGCTGCGTCGCAGCCGCGTTGGCCGACGGCGCGGGGGGCGCGCTGGCGGCACGGCTCGCGGGCAGCGCGCCTCTTGTGCATGTGGGGGGCGCGCTGGCCGGCTGGGCGCCTGAGCTGCGGCAAACGATGCCGCGCACGCTGCTCCTGACTGGTGAGGACGGCTGTGTGCGGCGGGCCGACGCAGAGGCGCTCGTTGCCGCGCTTGGGCCGGCGGCCGAGTGGCGGCCTGTTCCTGCGTCGGGCGATTTTGTGCACGTCGACGCCGCGGCCGAGACGGTCGACGCCTTTGAGCTCATGTTCCGGGAGGTGGAGGTGGCGGGCGGCGGCGGCGGCGTGTGACTCAACGTGCGGCAGCCGCGCGGAGCTTTCGACGCACACAGCTCGCGCGGCCGCGCGGCGCCGCCCACTCTCCCACCCCGCCCGACATGACGGCCGCATTGGCAGCCGGCCCGGCGCCCCAACCGCCGCCTCTGGCGGTGCTGGCGGTGGTGGCGCCCGCTGCGGATGCGGACGCGGGGCCCACCGCCCCGCTCTCCCCCACGCGCGCCGCCGCCCGCCGCGCGCGCAAGCGCTGGAAGTCGGCCTTTCGCCACGTGCTGCACCCGCGCACGAGCAGGCAGAAGGTCGTCTGCGCCGTCGTGTGGACCACGGTCGCGGTCGCCGGCCTCGCCTTTGCCGTCTTCGTCCTGCCCCGCTTGATGCAAAAGGTAGGAAGTGGATGGAGCGGGGCGGCGGGTCGCAGAGATGGGCCCTCGGCTCGGCTCCCGACCCTATATTCTTTCTCCTCCCCGTCGCGCGCAGGTCATCGTCCCCCTCATGACCACCCTCCGCCGCTGGCCCCGCCCCCCCGTCATCGCGGTCACCTTCTTCGGCATGGTCCTGCTCCCCATGGCGTTCATCCCGTGGCGGTGGACGATCTGGACGCTCACCTTTGTCGTCGGGGGCGGCTACGCTTTCGCACTCGCCACCCTCGCCACGACGATCACCATGGCATTGTGCTTCGGCATCGCGCGCGGCACCCGCCTGCACGACCGCGTGGCCAACGGCTTTGGGGGGTACGCCTGGTTTCGCGCATTCCTCTTCGCGGTCAAAGAAGCCAAACCCTGGAAAGTCGTCCTCCTCGTCCGCCTCTCCCCCGTGCCGTACGCGGCGCTGAACTGGTTTGCGGCGCTGTCGCCGGACGTCACCTTTTGGCCCTACATCGCGGCGTCGATCGTTGGGCACGCCCCCGACAACGCGATGCACGTCTTTGTCGGCCAAGGCATCGCGTCCCTCGGCGACCTGCTCAAGGGCAAGGTGGAGCCGACGCCGGGGCGCATTGCGGCCGTGGCGGTGCCGTTTGCGGGTGGGCAGAATGGTGGGCGTGGGCGCGGCGGCCGCGCGCGCGCGACAAACTCTCACCCCCTCCACCCCTCCAGCCGCCGTCATCCTTGCCATCCTGTCCATCTGGTACGGCAGGCGCGCGATCGCTCGTGTGCGGGAGCAAGCAGAAGCGGCGGGAATGCCGGCGGCGGAGTTGGAGGAGGGAGGGGACGGTGGCGAGAGCGGCGAGGGGAGCGGCGCCGCAGAACCCAAGCCGCTCGACGGCGGGCTGCAGCCCAACTCCGCGCCGGCAGCGACCTAGCGCGGCGGCGAGAGACTCGAGGGCGGCGAGGCGGTTGCAAGCGCGCCCACCTCTCCCTCCACCACCACACCCTCCATTCCTCTCTTCCCTTTTCACCACGGCGCCGCCGCCTCCGGCAGCAGTTGCGGCTTGTTGACCAGCTTCTTGCCGTTGCGGCGCACGGCCTGCAGGATGCCGGCCGCCGCAACGAGCGGCGCGGCGACCGCGCGGAGGAGGCCGCGCACGCCGTGGACACCGCCGGTCAGAGCGGAGCGGGCGCCGGAGACGGCCAGCGCGAGGGAGAGGGCGACGGCTGCCAGCGCGAGCGCGGGCGACGGCTGCGACGCAAACGGCGACGGGCGGTCCTTCGACGGCGCGTACGCCCCGGTCGTGTAATCCAGCGCGTCCTGCTTCCCCCCGTCCCGAAAGTTGTTGAGGTAGTACCGCGCCAGGGACTTGGCGCCGTCATCCAGGAGGCCGGCAAGGCCGCGCTTGCCGGTGCGGGTGAAACCGGATTTGAGGGCGCCCGTCCCCGCGTACTGCCGCGACACGTCGTCCCCGTGGTCGGCCCACGCGCCCTTGAACGCGGCTTCCGCGGCGGGCGACGCGACCGCGAGGGGCTCGTCGGGCGACCCGCCGCGCGCGTCGGTGAGCGCGGCGCCGAGCGCGCGGCGCGCGAGCCACCCTTGCACCACGTTCGTGCGGTCCAGGCAGTCGATGCAGTTTGTGCGCACGACGCCGGTTTGTTCGCGGGGCACGGGGCGGGCGGCGCCGTCGCCAGGCGCATAAAAGTAAGAGTGGGCAGCGACGTCCCCCCCAACCTCTTCCCAGAGCGACTCCAGGCGGTCGTACCGCGTCGCACCGCACACCGCGTGAAAGTCAAACCCGACGTAGCGCACGGCGCCGCCGGGGAGGATGGGGAGAGCAGCGACGGCGGCCGCGTACGCGTCCCCCAGCGCGCCTTCCGACCCGTGCGCGTTGGCCAGGTTGACGGCGACGACGTCGCCGTAGCGGGAGGTAAGGGTGTCAAAGTGTTTGGTGAAGGCCGCGGCGCCGAGCGAGGGCGGCGCGACGCGCGTCGTCGGTTTGTACTTGAGGTGGGGCGCCTGCGACCACAGGAGCGGGATGGAGCCCCGGGCTTGCACGAATGACGCGACGCACGGGCGCGCGGTCGGGGCGCCGTCGGGGCGGAGGACGGCGATCGAGGCGATTTGCTCGGTCTCGACCGCGTTGGCCACCGCGCCGCCGCCGTCGACGCCGCGCCGCCAGTGGCGCACGCCGGGGCGGGAGGTGGCGCGGCGTGCGATGAGGGTCATGGTCAGGGTCGCGGGGGCGCCGCCGCCGGCGAGGGGGACGGGGCCGAACGAGGAGACATGGCCAGCGATAAAGGGAATGATAAAGGGCGCCACGTACGCCGCCTCGGCCTCCGACGTGAGGAGGGGTTCGGCGAGGGCTTTATTCCACCAAAAGGCGGGGTCGGCCCGGGCGTGAAGCGTGGTCGGGGCGTTGGCGTCTCGCTTCGCCGCCGCTTGGCTCGTCAGAGTCAGGTCGGCGCCGTACGAGAAGAACAGGCCCCGCCCGGCACGCGATGGGTCCAGGCCGCGCCGCAGCAGGGCCACGTAGCGCGCGTCATCGGGGTGGGCGGCGGGCGGTGCGTGCACTTCCACCTTGGTCGCGCGGAACACCGGGTGCCCCCTGACCACCGCCACCTGCTCCGCCCCAGTCACCAGCGCCAGGGCCAGCCCCGAGATGAGCCTCGCGCAGCCGAGCACGGCCCACGCGGTCGTGGGCGGCGCCCCGAGCCCCGCCGGCGCCTCGAAAGCCGCCAACCCCGCTACCCCGTGCGCCAGCTCCACGGACAGCGCGGGGCCGGCGACGTCGCCGGCGGCGTCGAGGGGGGTGAGGAAGAAGAGGGTGCCGAGGGAGGCGACGCGCAGTTCGCGGTAGCAAAGGGAAGGGGGTGGAGGGGCCATGGTGGCTTCTCACTTCCCTTCTCCGTCCTTGGTCAAGCCCCAGAGCTTCCCTGTCGATTGTTTGGCCGCCTCGTCGAGCGCGGCGAGCGACGGGTCGGCCGGGGGAGGCGGGAGGGGGCGCGGGCGGGAGGTGGTGTACGCGACCGCGACGCCGACGGCGCCGACAAGTAGCTGGGAGAGGAGGAGAAGGAATGGGGGGTGGGCGGCGGCGGAGGGGGGCGCGGCGCACGCGCGGCGCGCGCGCGCAATGGGCACCGCCACACGCGGCGCGGTCATCTCTCCACCACAGTCTACCACTGACCTGGGCGGCGACCTGGGCTGGTTTGGTGCGGCTGGCCGCCATGCGCTGGTTGCGAGAAGAGTGAGACGAGCCCGCCGGCGACTGCCCTCGCCACTCCGTTGCCCGCCCTCTCTTCCGCCCCCCTTTTACGATGCAGGCTCAATCCATCATGCGGCTGTGCACCGCGGCGTCGCCCCGGGCCGCCGCACTCGCGCCGCGCGCCGGCCACTCCGCGCCGCGCGGCGTGCGCGCGCCCGCGACTCGGTGCGCCGGGTCAGGGCGGGATGCGCAATGTGGCGGGGCAGGAGGGAGGTTGGCGCGATCGACTGGCTGGGCGCGTTGGTCCGGATCGGCCGCCCGACCCCCTCGACCCCCCCTCACCACCAGGCCGCCCCTCGCGCCGCGCTCCGCCCGCCCCGCGCCCCGCCTCGTCGCCGCGTCCGCGGCGCCGTCGCCGTTTAAAGAGTTTGACGTGCCGGCGCTGGCGTCCAAGTTTGGTGAGGGAAAGGGAGGAGGAGGAGGCGCGGCCGCCACTGCTTCCCTTCCCACCGCGCACCCCACCCCCCAGACATCCCCGGCTCGGTCGCCGTCACCACGGGCACGGGCGGCCTGCCCATGGTCCGCCTCACGCACGCGTGCGGGTCCTCGGCTGACGTGTACCTCTTCGGCGGCTTTGTGGGCTCCTTCAAGCAACCTTCCGGCGACGAGATCCTGTACATCCGCCCGGACGCCGTGTTTGACAAGTCCAAGCCTGTGTCGGTAGGGATGGAGCGGGGGCATCGAGGGGTGTGTGTTCTTTTTTCCATTTCTCAACCCCACCGACCCCACCTCCCCCCGCCCGGCGTACACACAGGGTGGTTTGCCCCATTGCTTCCCCCAATTCGGCCCTGGCGCGATCCAGCAGCACGGCTTTGCGCGGAACTGCGACTGGGAGATCGCGTCGACGAGCGCGGGTGAGGGGGCGGGCCGAGGGCGGTGCAGAGAGCTCTCGCCCCCGCCTTCCCTCCCAGTGCTCCACCCACGGCATTCTCTTCCGCCCGGGCGCGCCGGCGGCGCCGTCCAGGGCGCGAGGGAGGGAGCCACGAGCCGACCCAATGTTTCCTCCCTCCCCAGACCCCAACCCCGACGACGCCGACCCGTGCGTGGAAATCGTCCTCACCGACACCGAGTTTACGCGCGCCATGTGGCCGCACAAATTCCGGGCGGTCTTCGCCGTGACGCTGCACGGAGAAACGATGAAAACGGAGCTCCGCGTCGCCAACACGGACGACAAGCCGTTTGACTTCACCGCCGCCCTGCACACCTACATCGAGGTGCTCGACATCCGCAAGGCCGCGGTGCGCGGCCTCAAGGGCGCGGACTATTTGGACAAAACGGTCGACGCGAACAATCCGCCCAAGGCCGCTGAAACGCGCGACGCGGTGACCTTCACCGGCCCCGTCGACTCGGTCTACCTCAAAGCGGGCGGCTACGTCGAGCTCGACGTCGGCACGGGGGCCGCGGTGGCCATCACGTCGGACAAGTGGGACGACGTTGTGGTCTGGTCCCCGTGGACCGCCATGGAGGCGTGCTACGAGCGTTTTGCGTGCGTGGAAAACGCCCAATTCTCGACGCCGGTCACGGTGGCGCCGGGCGGGTCGTGGAAGGCGTGCGCGGACTTTGCCGTGGTGGACTTGGAATGAGGTCGAGGAGACGGCAAGGGAGAGCGAGGGGCGGGGCGTTGTGGGGGCGGCGTTGGAGCGTGCGGCCTCCCCCCCTCGATGCCGCGGGGCCCAGCCGCCGACCGCGAATCGATAACAGAAGGCCCCGGCCGCGCGCCCGCCACCGCCTTTCCTCTCCCCTTCTCATGTTCACCCTTTCTGCAGCCCCAGCAGCCGGATGTAGTCGACCCACATAAGCGACCCCAGGAACGTGTTGCCGGTGCGCACGACGAACGAGAGCGCGGAGCAGAGGCCGGGCCGCCCCGCGAGCAGCGTCTCGATGCCGCGCTCCTCGACGACGCCCGCGATGACTTGATACCGCAAATTGGAGGAGATGGCCATGTAGGACGCGTACGCGGCCGACATCGTGACCACGTCCTGCGGCGGGTTGGGCGACGACCACGCCGGGTCGAGAAACTGGCGCGCCGCGATCAGCGCGTTGGTCGCGCCCACGCCCACGAGCGACGCGCCAAAGCCGACGCCCAGCAATTTGGCGCCGTTGCGCGCGACGGCGCCGGCGCGCTGGCCCAGGGTGAACGGCGCGTAGCCGGGCGGCACTTTTTGGAACGCGTTCTCCGGGCACGACGCCAGGAACCGCAACAGAGGGTTCGCAGAGGGCGCGGCTTTGGCGGCAAACGAGAGCGTGGGCGCGGGGAGCCAGACGAGCATGAAGTCGGCGACGAGCGCCATCGCGACGTTCGCCGCGACAAAGTCCAGCTCTTTCGAAAACGATTCCCCCCGCTTGGTGTACTCGGCCGTGCTCTTGGTGAAGATGCCGATGCCGACCTCGATCGCGACCTTGACGAAGAACGAGGGGTCGGCCAACAGGCGCTCGCGGAAGCCGGCAATTCCAAGAAAGGCGGCGAGGGGGGAGTCGGCCATCTTCAGGTAGCGGGCCAGGACGTCGGCGGGCACTTTGCCGGCGACGAGAGCCGCGGCAAAGTCTGAAAGAGAAAAGAGGAACGAGGGGTCGGCGAAGGGCGGTGGTTGGGCGCCCCAGCGCGATCCAGCCCCACCAACGTCACCCCACCACACTCTCGTTCTCACCTGCCGGCAAGCTCTCCAGCGTTTTCCCCGCGGCGAGGAGCATGCCGACCTCGGCGGGCGGCGTGCCGTCTCCGCCGCCGCCGCCGCCGCCGCCGGAGGCGCCTTTGCCGTTGGAGCCGCCACCTGGAGAGGTGTGAGAGGGGGGAGGGTGGCGTGGGGCGTCGGGCGCGGCCGATAAACCGACTCCTTCGGCGCCCTAATCCTCGCACCGCCATCCCTCGACCTCCGCCCCCCTACCTCCGCCCGCGGCCGTCATCGCTGACGTCACATCCGCCGAGCGCACGACGCCGGCCGGGCGGCGAGCCGCGGCGGGCGCGCGCCGCGCCGCGGGGCGCGCGCGCGGCGGCAGCGCGGGGGCGCCGCCGAGCGACCGCCGGACGGCGGACGCAGAGGCGCGGAGCATGTAAAGGGTGGACGAGAAGGGGCGAGGGCGCGGGGAGGGCCCGCAGAAACTGTGTGAAAGAGTGTTGGCGCGGCCGCCGCGGCAACGCTCCGCGAGCCGCCCTCCGGCTCCCCGCGAGTCTTTCAAGACAGGCAGATGGACACAAGTTTATAGACGAGTGCAGTGCGGCGGGCGTGTGGTGGCTCCGAGGCGCGTTTCTTTCTCACTCCTCTTTTCACCCTTGATAGGTCAAGTACGCCCCCCCGCCCGCGTACGCCGCCGCCAGCGCCGCCCCGGCATCCGTGGGCGCGGAAAACGCGAGCGCGCCCCGGGGAATGGACGCCAGGGGCGACGCCGCCGCGCGCCCGGCGTCGAGCAGGGCGGTGGCCACGCCGCGGCGGCGGTGGCCGGGCGCGACCCACACGCTGCGCGCGCCGGCGGCGGCGCGGGGTTTGGGTTGAGGGCTGGCGGCGGGCGACGACGGCGCCGCCTCCTTCCCCACCACCCGCTCGACGCGCGTGCCCGACGCCAGGCACTCCACCAGCGCCAGCCCCACGCACATCTTGGACGCGCCACACTCGTACACGAGCGCGTGAGCGGCGGCGGAGGCGGCGAGCCAGCCGGGGGGGGAGCCCAGGTCGGCCTCCGCGAGGGACAAGAGCTGGGCGACCGCGGCCGGCCACCGCTTGCCAGAGGCCTTTGGAGGCTGAAAGTGGACGACACGGCCGCCGGCCGCGTCGGCGACGGCGGTCCCCGCGCCTGGCGCCAACCGCGGCGCTCGGGTCGCGCTCGCGTGGTGCGCCGCGTGCAGCGCTTCGTCCCGCGCGTCCCCCGGCGCGTACACCATGCCGCATTCGGGGCAGGCGGCCGCGTGGAAGCGGGCTTGGCCAAGGTCGAGGTGCGTCTGCGTCGCGGGGCGGCGGGGCAGGGGCGAGACGCGTTGGGGGCGCCGTTTTGCGGCGGCTGCGTCGCCCCAGGTGGAGCACGCGTCCACGCCGGATCGCTTGCGCGCATAGGTGCGCACGACGGCAGCAGGGGCGGCCGGCGCGGGGGGCGCGGGCATCGGTTCTTCCCCCGGCTCCTCGGCCGTCGGCTGCACGGCCACCGGGAAGAAGCGGCGGATGCCGGCGTCGCCCACGGGGCGGGGCGGCATGGCGGGAGGCCGCCCCTCGCGCGCGCAGGAGTGGCCGACGCGCGGCCGGCCATCACCCACCCCCACACACCGGCTGCGGCGCCCTTCCCTCCCCCACGCGCGCTAGCGGGGACACGCATCGACCCCGGCCTCGACCATGGAGCTCGATGCCGCGGTGGACGTGCAGGTGAGGGCGGGGGCGCGCAGCCGCGGGGGGGGGGGGGGGGGGGGGGGGGGGGGGCGGCGCCCCCCCCCCCCCCCGCCCCCGGGCGGGGGGGGGGGCGGGGGGGGGGGGGGGGGGGGGGGGGGGGGGCCCCCCCCCGCGGGGGGGGGGGGGGGGGGGGGCGCGATGGGCTCCGTCACCGCCCCCGCGCCCATCCCACCCACTCCACTCTCATCGACACAGGCCCTGGCCGCGCCCTACGCCGGCGCCCCGCGCGCCGCCCGCCTGGCGTTTGCGGCGGAGAAGCTCAGCGGCACGCCGGCCGAGGTGGACGCGCTCAAGCTGGCGGTGGACGCGATCAAAGAGGTGAGAGAGGGAGAGAGAGGGAGAAAGAGAGGTGGGGCGGCCTGGTGCCTCGACGGGACCGACCCCACCCCTCCCTCCGCCCTTCTCTTCAGTCGACGCGCGACACCAACACATACAAGGCGCTCATCGCCCGCATCGCGGGCCGGGCGGGCCCGGGCTACGAGCTCGACCAGGGCTGGCTCGCGGCGACCGACACGGCCGCCGCGGCCGACCGCACGGCGATCGAGGCCGACCTCGCCGCCTCGCGCTCGGCCCTGACCAAGGACGCGATTCGCGCGGGCACCACCGCGCTGGGCGAGTGGCACATGGGCCGGGGCGACTATGGCGCCGCGCTGCGCGCGCACGCGCGCGCGCGCGACTACTGCTCCACCCCCGCCCACGTCGGCGCCGCCTGCCTGGCCGCCGCGCGCGCGGCGGCGGCGGCGGGCGATTTCGGGCACGCGGGCGCGTACGCGGCCAAGGCGGAAGCGGCGCCCGCGGGGGCGCTCGACCCGCCGGCGGCGGCGGCGGCGGCGGCGGCGGCGGCCGCCGCGGCCTTTGACGCGCGCAAGTGGCGTGCTGCAGCGCTCAAGTACGCGGCCGTCGGCGTCGACCTGGGCGGCGACGGCGCCCCGCCGGGCGACGGCTGGCTCGCCGCGCCGGCCGACGTCGCGCTGTGCGGCGCCCTGGCCGCCCTCGCCTCTCTCGACCGCGGCGAAATCCGCGCCCACATCCTGGGCTCGCCCTCTTTCCGCCACCACCTGCCCGCGTGCCCGCCCGCCGCCGCCGCGCTGCGCGCGCTCGCGGCTGCGCGCTTTGGCGACGCGCTCGCCGCCGCGCGGGCCGCGTCGTCCCTGGCCCGCCTGCACCCGCGCGCGGCGGGTGTGGCGGACGAGCTGTACGCCCTTGCCCGGTCCCGTGCGCTGACGCAGTACGTGAAACCGTACGCCGCCCTCCGCCTCGACGCCGCCGCCTCCACGCTGGCCACCGACGCCGCCACCCTGGAAGACGAGCTGGCGGCCCTCATCCAGGATGGCGCCATCGACGCACGCCTGGACGCGGCGGCGGGAGTCCTCGTCTCGCGCGCACGCGCGCGCGCCAGCGCGGCGGACGCGGCGGCGGCACCGGGCGTCGCGGGCGTACCCGACCCGGCCGCCGACGCGGCGGCGGCGGCGCTGGCGGCGGCCGTCGCCGCGGGCAGGGCGTACGTGCGCGACGCCGCCGCGCTGCTCCTGCGCGCCGCCCTCGTCACGGCCGACGTCGTGGAGCGGCCGCCGAGCAACGACCGTGGCGGCGGGCGGCGCGGCGGCGACCGGGACGCGGCCCAGCGCGAAGCGTGGGGGGAGGGGGTCGAGGCCGGCCGCCGCGGTGGCGCGCGCGAGCCCGAGGCCGAGGCCGGCGACGACGGCGACGACGACGACGACCTGGGCGCACCCGGCCCTTCCGAAGGGCCGCGCGCCGGGCGCGGCGGGCGTGCGTGAGAAGGAGAGAGGGGGAGCGACGGCCGCGGGGGGCGCCGCCTGCAGCACAGCCTGCCCCACACACCCTCTCCCTGGCCCCGCCCCGCGCGGTGGGCCGCGCCCGCATCTCCCGCGCCCGCCCACCCGGCCGCCCCTCCCCCGGATCCCCGCGCCGGCGCGGCGTGATGGCGCCCGCCCCCCACCCTCCCGCGCCCGCCGCCCTCCACGTCCCCGTCGCCGGGTCGGACGAGGCGGTCGTCCTCCCCCTGGCGTCCCTGCCGGACGACGCGCAGGACGTGCTCGACGTGCTGCGCGCGGAAGGCGCGCCGCTCGCGCTCTGGCGCGACGTCGCGCGTGCGTACCTGGCGAGGGTATGAGAAGAGGGAGAGGGAGAGGGGGTGGTGGGCGGGTGGTGGGCGCCGGGAATTGGGGCGCGGGAGACCGCCGACGGCCGACCCCCGCCTCCCGCCTCTACTCCCCTCCCCTCTCCAGGGCAAAGTCACGCAGTTTCTGCGCGTCGTCGCCGAGGGCACGTCCGACGACGCGGCCGCCCACTTCGGGCCGCAGTCGGGGCGCGACCGCGCGCTGCTCCTGTGCGGCGAGGCCGCGCTCCACGCGGCGGCCGCGCGCGTCGCGCCAAAGGGCCGGTCCAGGGCCGGGGCGCTGGAGAAGGCGGCGGCGGCTGTCGCGCGCGCCGCGGCGGCGGATGCGAGTGAGCACATGGTGGCGGTCGCGGCCGGCGCGGTCGCGGGCGCGCGCGGCGACGCTGCCGGCGCCCGCCGCGAGTACGAGCGCGCCCTGCGCCTCGCCTCCGGCGGCGCCCCCTGCACCGCCGCCCGCCTCGCTCTGGGCAACCTGTGCCTGGCCGCAGCCGACGGCGCGGGCGCGCTCGACCACTTTGGCGCGGCGCTGCGCGCGGCGCCGGGGGCCGAGCCCGACGCGCGGCTCGGCGTCGCGGCCGCGCTGCGGCTGCTCGGCCGGCCCGACGCCGCGGCCGCCGCCTGGACGCGCGTGCTCGACCGCGACCCCGGCAACCCGCACGCGCTGCTCGGGCTGGCGTCGGTCGAGCTAGGGTCGGGCGACCCCGCCGCGCGCGCGGCCGGCGCGGCGCGCCTGCGCGCCGCGTTTGACGCGGCCCCGTCCTCCCCCGCCGCCCTCGCCCTCCTCTCCCGCGCCAACCTGGCCGCCGGCGACGCGCCCCGCGCCGCCAAGCTGGCGGCTGCCGCCGTCGCGGCGGCGGAAGCGTCTGGCGCGCCGCCCGCGCTCGCGGCCGCCGCGGCGACGGCCGCCGCGCGCGCCCACCACGCCGCGCGCGAGTTTGGGCCCGCGCTCCGCTCCTACACCGCCGCCTTGGCGGCCGATCCCGGCGCTCCTTTGGCCCTCCTGGGGGCGGCCCAGGTGGCGCTGCTGCGCGGGGACGGCGTGACCAACGCTGTCACCTTTCTCGAGCGCGCGCTCGCGCGCGCGCCCGCGTGGCCCGACGCGCTCACCCTCCTCGCCCCGCTCTACGCCGCCGCGCCCGACCGGGAACCGGCGGCGCGGGACGAGTTTGCGGCGGCGGCCGCGCGGCCTGGGGCGGCGGCGGCGGCGTTGGAGGCGCACGCGGAGCTCGTCGCGCGGCGCGGCGACAGAGGCGCCGCGCGGGACGCGTACGCCGCCGCCGTCGCCAAGGCCAAGGAGGAGTCCCAAGCATCCTCCACCCCGGTCCCGGCCCGCCTGCTCAACAACGCGGCGGTCGCCGCGTTTCTCGCGGGCGACGCGGCGGCCGCCGCGGCGCTCGCCGACGACGCCCTCGCCGCCGCCTCGTCCCCGTCGTCCGACCTCCCGCCCGCCGCCCGCGTCACCCTGGGCTTCAACCGCGCCCGCGCGCTCGAGGACGCGGCGGGGCCGGCCGCCGGCGCGGCGCAGCACCGCGCGCTGCTCGCCGCTTTCCCCGCCTATGCGGAATCGCACGCCCGCCTCGCCGCCCTAGCCGCGGCCGCCGGCGACATGGAGGCCTGTGAGCAAGAGGTCGAGGCCGCGCTGGCGGCGGATCCCGGGTGCGGCGACGCGCTCGCGGTGCTCGGCCGCGCGAGGCTCGACCGCGGCGAGTACGCGCCTGCTGAAGCCGCCTTCAAGCGCCTGCTCGCCCTGCCCGGCTGCGCGCGCGACCCGTACGCCACGGTCGGCCTCGCCTCTGCCTCCCTGCACTCGGCGCCCGCGGCGGGCGCGGGCGACGGCGGCAAGCGGGCCAAGCACCTCGCCACGGCGCTCAAACTGTGCGAGGGCGTGCTCCGCGCCGACCCCGCCAACGCGCTGGCCGCCAACGGCGTGGGCGCCGCCCTGGCCGAGCAGCGGCACGTGGCGGCGGCGCGCGACGTGTTTCAAATGGTGCACGAAGCGACCGCCGCGTCGACCGGCCCGCCACCCGCGCCTGACGCGGAAGCGGATCGCGCCGCGTCCCACCTCGCTCTGGCCGCGCACGCCGACCCGGTCAAGGCGGCCAAAGCGGCGGCCGCCGCGGCGCGCGTGTACGAGGCCGCGCTGCGGTCGGCGCCCGCCGACGCCGCGGGCCCGCTGCGCGCCGGCGCCGCCTTTGCGCGCTACCTCGCCGGCGACTACGCCGGCGCCCAGCGCGCGCTCGCGTTTGGCCTGCGCGCGGCGCCCGGGGACCCGGCGGCCCTGTTCAACTTGGCGGTCGCGCTCCAGACCGGCGCCGTCAAATGCCTGCAACGCCCCCGCACCGCGGGCGACGCCCGCAGGCTGGCCGAGGTGGTGGCCGCGGTGGCCGACCTGGGCACGGTGCGGTCGATGTTCGCGCGCCTCGCCGCGGCGTGCGCGCCCGCCGCGCCGCGCGCGCGCGCACACCGCGCCGCGGGCCTCCATGCCCGCAACCTGGAGCGCCACGCCGAGTATTGTGGTATCACCGCGGCCAACGCGGCCCCGCTGCTGGCCGACGCGGAGCGGGAGGCCGCGCTGGCCGACGCGCGGCGCGCCGAGGCCGACGCGGCACGGAAGGCGGACCAGGCGCGGCTCGCGCTGGACGCCGAGCGCGCGGCCGCGACCGAGGCCCGGTCCAAGGGGGAGCGCGCGAAAGCGTCAGCGGCCAACGAGGCGCGTTTGGCGAGACTGCGCGAGAACTGGGCGTCGGCCAAGGCGCACGAAAAAGCGGCCGCCGCGGGCGACGCGGGCGCCGCCGACGCGGCGCGCCGCGAGGCGGCGACCGAGGCCGCGGTCAACGCCCTGTTTGAGAGCGACGGCGAGGACGACGCGGAGTACGATCCCCAGGCGGCCGAGGGTGGGGAAGGAGGGGAGGGTGGCGAGAGCGGCGCCGCGGCTGCCGACGGCGCCGCCCCCCCGGCGCCCGCCCCCAAGCGCAAAGCCTCCCCGGAACCCGCCCCTGCCGACGGCGCGGCCAAGGTCGCGCGCGCCGAGGGCGACGCGGACGCGGCGGCGGCCGCCGCGCGCGAGCGCGACCTGTTTGGCGGGTCGGACAACGACGACGACGCCGGCGGCGCCACGTGAGCGCGGGTGAAGAGAGGGTGCGCCCTCGCCCCAGTGCAACAGTGCGGTGCGCAAACACAAACGCCCCCCCCCTCCCTCGCTCCCTCACCGGCCGACCTTGCCGAGGCGCGTGTCGGTCTTCGGGTTGGCCGTCACCTCCTGCACGCCCGCGATCGCTGCATCCACCCCCGCCTGCAACGCCGCCAGGTCCCGCACGTAGAGCCAGCGCAGGGCGACGGCCGCGCGGTCGGCGGCGGGGTCGCCGGTGGAGAAGCCGAGGGGGGCAGCCGCGAGGAGGGCGGCGTCGGGGGCGGCGCCTCCCCCTGCGCCGGTAAGGGCCGCCGCCGGCAGCAGGCGGTCTGTCAGCAAGGCTTCCGTAGCGGCGAGGCGGGCGGGGAGGGGGCCGGGCGGGGCGCCGACCGCGTCGGCGAGCGCTGCGACCGCGTCGGCGGTCGCGGGCGCCTCCAGGTCGGCAAACGGGGGCGCGGTCGTCGTCTCGGGGGCGTCCAAAACAGCGGCTCCCGCTTCCACAGCGGCCGCGACGGCGGGTGCGAGGCGGGCGGCGCCAGCGTCGGCCGCGGCGAGCGCGACCGCGCGCCCCAGCAGCCAGTCCGCCACCGCCGCCTCCCCGCTCACGTCGCCAGGCGCGGGCGCGGGCTCGGGATAGTTCAGAGCCGAGAGGTAGGACGCGAGGGCGGCGCGCCAGGCCTTGTCGTCGAGCGGCGCGGTGAGCGCGGCGCGGTCGGCGGGCGCGTGGTGCCGAATCTGGACAGAAGGGGGGGCGCGGTCGGTCGCGGCCGTCTCTATGCTGTGCTCCCTCGTCATGCAGCAGGCACAGGCCGCCCGCCCGCCCCCCGCCCCCCCCGCATCGCCGGCCGCCAATCGCCCACCTTTGTGTGCTCCAGCCACTCGACGAGCGGCTGCAGCGACGGCCGGCTGGCCGGCTCGGGGTGGCCCAGGCCGGCCAGGAGGAGGGCGGCGTGGGCGGACGTGGCCATAGCGCCGCGCCGGAGTGTGTGGGCCAGCGGCAGGGCCGCTCGCCTCCCCACTCTGTGCAGGGGCGCCAACGGTTGGCGCCCACTCCAGGTGCCTCAATGAGCTCCATCAAGGCAGACGACGCGTCGGTGGAGCTGCCGGTGGGGGCGAGAGGAGGGAGAGGGAGGCGCGGGAGGGAAGGGAGTCCGACTCTTGCCGACCGCCGACGCGTCCCGCCCCCCCCCCCCCCCAGGACGACGCCGAGGCCGCCCTGGAGCGCCTGGCCAAGCACAAGGTGCGGGACGGTGGGGGTGGGGAGGGTCCCGCCCGTTGGTCTCTCTCTTCCGCCCGCCCCGCCCCACCCTCGCCCTCCAGACGGTCGCCGCCGTCGCTCTGGCCGACACTCACGGCGTCCTGCTGCGCTCCAAGGGCGACGTGAGGCAGTGGGAAGGGAGGGAGGGGGTGGAGCGCGGCCAGCGGCGCGGCGCGCGCCAACCCCCGTCGCCTCCCTCCCCGTCGCGCCAGGGTGACGCGTGCAAGAGCCTTCCCCCCCTCCTATCCCCCTTGCTCGTCCTGGCGCGCGAGGCGCTGCGGGAGCTCAACCCCGAGGTGACAAGAGGACGGCCCGGCACGCGCGGCCCACTAGGGCCACATTGTATCTTCCAACAATCTTGTCACGCCTCCTCCGCAGGACGATCTCGCCCTGCTGCGCGTGCGCGGCGCGGCGGCCGAGGTGTGCGCCATCCCCGGCCCCGACTTTGTGCTCGTCAGCGTGGCGGCGGTGGCGCCGAGCGAGGGAGGGGAGTGAGCCGGGTTCGGCGCCGCGCCGTTTACACGCCCTCCTTGCCCTTGCCCTTCTCCTTCGTCCCCTCCCCCCCCGCCTTCCCGACCGTGCTCGGCAGCATCTCGGTCGTGAACCGGTCGTTGGTGTAGATGCACGCGTCCGCGGCGATGCGCATCGCCTTCGCCGCAATCTCGGCGGCGCTCAACTCGCCATCCATCAGCGCCCGCGCCGCGGCGAGCGCGTACGCCGACCCCGACCCAATGGCTAGGACGCCGTCGTGGGGTTCCAGGACGTCGCCCGAGCCGGAAATCGACAGGGACTGGGTGCCGTCGGCGACGACCATGACCGCGTCCAGCCGCCGCAGATACTTGTCGCTGCGCCACAGTTTGGCCAGCTCCACCGCGGCGCGCGTCAATTGGCCCGGGTGGGCCTCCAGCTGGGACTCGAGCCGCTCAAACAGCGTGAACGCGTCGGCGGTCGCGCCCGCAAAGCCGCCGATCGCCGCGCCGCCCGCCAGCTTGCGCACTTTTTTCACGTTGGGCTTGACGATCTCGGAGCCGCGCGTGACTTGGCCGTCGGCCATGATGACGACCTGATCGAGAAAAAGGAAAGGGGGTCGGCGCGCGCGCCTCGACGCCGCTCTCCCTGCCACCGCCTCTGCTCCTCCCTTACCTCGTCCCCTTTGCGCACGCAGAGCACCGTGGTGCCGCGCGCGCCCTCGAACGAGGCGGCGCGGCGGCCGGTGGCTGCAAGAAGAGGGGGGAGGGGTGTCGGTCGGCGGCTTTTCGACGCCGCCCCGCCCTCTGCCCACCCCACCACGTCGCACCATTGAGCGCGGCCGACAGCGCGGCGCGCGCGGTGGACGCGAGCATGGCGCCTCGGAGCGCGGCGGGCGCGCCTTGTGGCGCGGCGGGGGCGGGCGCGGTCGGCTCGGGGCCGATCCACACGCGAAGCGGGCGGCGGGGGGCGCGCGGGTCGGGACACGGCCTTGGCGGGTGTGGTGGCGCCACGAGATGGACGCACTCTCCACGCCCCCCGTGCCCCCGGGCTGCGCCCCCCATGCCACGCGCCGCGCTTGCTTGATGAGTGCGCGTCCGCTGGGGCGGCCGCCCGCATCCATGGTGCCCCCTGAGGCGTCGCCCCGCGCCCCGCGCGCTACGCCCGCCGACCGCGCCGACGCCCTGCTCGCCCACATCTCGCCCACGCCCGAGTCGGACGCCGCGCGCGAGGCGGTGTACGACTTTGTGCGGGGGATCGTGCGCGGCACGTTCCGGGGGGAGGTGCGATGTGGGCGGCGGTGGGCGGTGGTGGGCCGCCGCAAACGCGGGCCGTCGTTGATCGATCGAGCTGCTGGCGGGCGCGGGCGTGGGAGGGCGCGCGGACAGCCGCCGAGCGGGGGTTACCAGCGCCCCACCCCCCTCCCTCCTCCCCCCAGGTCGACGCCTACCTCTTTGGCTCCGTCCCCCTGAAGACCTACCTCCCCGATGGTGACATCGACGTCGCCCTGGTGCAGCGCGCGGGCCCGTCCCTGCGCGAGACGTGGGCCCCCGCGCTCGCGGACTCGCTCGAGCGCGCTGCGGCCGACCCCGCGTGCCCGGTCGTCGTGAGAGACGTGACGGTGGTGCACGCAGAGGTAAAAGGAGAGGGCGTGGGCTGCCGCGAGGGCTCGCACAGGGCGCCTCCGCCGACCCGCCGCCCCCGCCCCCTCTCTTTCTCCCCTCCAGGTCCGCCTGCTCAAGTGCCTCGTGGACGACTGCGTCGTTGACGTCTCGTTCGACACCCTGGGCGGCCTGCGCGCGGTCACCATGCTCGAGGCGGCCGCCAGAGCGGTCGGCCACCGCCACCTCGTCAAGAGGGCCGTCCTCCTCGTCAAAGCTTGGTGCTTCTACGAGGCGCGCGTGATCGGGGGGCACCACGGCCTGCTGTCGACGTACGCGCTGGAGACGATGGTGTTGAGGGTGTTGGCCGGGGGCGGGGTCGCGGTGGCGGGCGCGGGCGGCGCTGTCTCCCAGCCGCCCCTCCACACCCCGCTCGACGTGCTGCGCTCGTTCCTGGCGACGTACGCCGCGTTTGACTGGGACGCCGACACGCTGACCGCGCTCGGCGCGGTGCCGACGGCGGCGTACGCGGCGCGCCCCGCGCTCCCGCCCCTGCCGCGCGACGCGTCGCCGGCCCCCACGCCCGCGTGCCCGCTGCCGCCGCCCACAATGGCGGCGCTGCTGACCGCGCACGCGACGCCGCTGGCGGCGGGGGCGCCTTTTCCTCCCTTTGCCCCCAAACACATCAACATCGCCGACCCTCTCCTCCCCTACAACAACCTGGGACGCCCCCTGGCGCTCGGCGCGGCGGTGAGGGTGCGCAAGGCGCTCGTGTTGGGGTCGGCGCTGCTCGAGGCCGCGCTCGCGGGCGGCGACCGCGACGGCGGCGCGGGCGTCGACGCCCTGTTCCGCAACGCGTGGCACGCGCGCGCCGCCCACTTTGCGGCGCGCGTGCTGCCGGCGCAGCGGGCGGCGGTGGTGGGCGCGGGCGTGGTACACCCGCGGCCGCCGCCGGCAGTCGTCGTCGCGCCGCCGCCCGGTTTTGGGCGACCGCTCAGCCCCACCGAGCGCGGCGCGCCAGGCTGGCCGCTGGCCGGCCTGGTGGCGGTGCCACCCGGGGCTGTGCCCGTGTGGGCCAGCGGCACCGCGCGCTACGGCCGCGGCCGCGCGCGCGGCCCGCCCGCCCGCTGGTCGGCGCCCGGCGGCCCCGACTTTGTCTACATGCCGGTCGTCAAGGCGCCCCCGCCGGCGGTCGCACCAGGCGCCCCTGGCGGCTGGCGCCCGCCGCCGCTGCCCGCGCCCGCGTCGCCGCTGCGGGGCGACCTGGCGGGCATGCGCGCCCAGCTGGCGGCCGCGCGCGCGGCTTCGGGCGAGTTGGACCCGACGGACGGGGGGTGGCAGCCGCAGCACGGCGCGCCGCGTTTCGACGGCCACCGCCCGCACCACCACCACCCCGCGCACCACCACCACCCGCCGCCGCCCGCCAACGGGCACCCGGCGCGACCGGCGACCGCGGCGGCGGCAGGCCCGCCCGGCCTGGACGCAAGAGGCGCGGCGTGGCCGTCGCTAGGCGGCGCAGACGGCGCGCCGCCGCCGCCGCCGCCCGCCGCCCCTCCCCCTGGCGCGCCCACGCTCGCCCAAGTCCTAGTGCGCTGCTCGCCCGCCAAGCCCGCACCGACCGACGCGGCGAAGACACCAGAGGCGACCGGCGACGCCTCCTCCAACGCGGGCTGGGAGGAGGCCGCCACCCCGCCCTCGTCGTCCGCCACGCTCGGCTCCCTGCACTCACGCTCGCTGCCGCCGTCGGCGTCGGTCACGCCCGCGCCGTCGGCGGGGCCGTCGCCGGCCAAGGCCGGGACGGTGGAGACGGTGGCAACCCCGCGCGCGCGGTCGGCGTCGCCGCCGCCGCGGCCCGCGTTTGGGGAGGCCGACTTTCCGTCCTTGGGGGTGGGAAGGGGGCGCGGCGGCAAGGCGGGCGGCAGGCGGGGTCGAGTGTGAAGAGACCGTCGTCGGCGTGGCTGTGCGCACACCCGAACCCTTTGCCATGGCCGCCCGCGCCCGCTCGTTCAAGGAGGAGCACACGCTGGGTGAGCGCGAGAGCGTGGAACGCCCCCCTCTCCTCCCCGCCGCGGGCAATGGCCCGCGCTGAGCCCCCCCCTTTCCACCCTCGCCAGAGAAGCGCCAGGCCGAGGCGTCCCGCATTCGGGACAAGTACCCCGACCGCATCCCGGTGCGTCCATGGGAGGCTGAGGCGGGGGGAGGCCGGCGCAGCGCGGGCGGTCCCCGCCGGGGCGCGCGGTGCCCGCGCGCCGCGCGGGGCCCGGCCTGGGCCCGGCGCCCCCCCCATCGACGCCGACACGGCCGCGGCCGCGGCTGGGGGCGGGAGCCGGCCCGCCCAGGGCCCGCCCGCGGCGCCCGCCGGCCGCGCGCCCGCTGGCGACGGGGCGGGCCGAGAGAGAGGCGAGAGGAGGGGGCCGATCCCGCTTCTCTCGCCCCCAGGTCATCGTGGAGAAGGCGGAGAAGTCCGACATCCCGGACATCGACAAGAAGAAGTGAGGGGCGAGGGGGACAGGGGCGAGGCGAGCGTCGACACGCGCGCCGGCCGACCCTCCTCGTGCCCCCCTCCCTCCCTCCCCTCCAGGTACCTCGTCCCCAACGACCTGACCGTGGGCCAGTTTGTGTACGTCATCCGCAAGCGCATCAAGGTTGGAGAGGCGGGGTGGGCGGTGGTGGACCGCGCGGCGCGCACGCTGCGCGGCGGCCCCGACCCACCCCCCGCCCCGCCCAGATCTCGCCCGAGAAAGCCATCTTCATGTTTGTGGACAACGTGCTCCCGACAACAGGTGCGGCGCGCCGAGGCGGCGGGCGGCGCGGGGCCGGGAGGGACCGCGCGCTCGCGCCCCGACGCCTCCCTTTCCCGCCTCAGCCGCCCTCATGTCGGACGTCTACGACGAGCACAAAGATGGCGACGGCTTCCTGTACATGGCGTACTCGGGGGAGAACACGTTTGGGTAGCGGGCGCGCGGCCGACGTCGGGGCGCGCGCTGCAAGGGTCCTCAGCTCGCCGCGCGGACCGCGCGCGGCGCACGGCGGCCGCCGCCGCGCGCCCCACGCCCCCCGAGTTTTGTGGGGGAGGGCGGAGGGCGCGCTTGGTGGTTTGGGGGCGTGCCGGTTTTTGGGCGCGCCCGGTTTGTACACCCGCAGGGAGCATTTGCCTTGTCCCTGTCGCCCCGCCGCCCCGCCCTCGCGCGTCACGCTGTTCCGGGTTGCACACGGCGGCGAGCGCGCGCCCTCCGCCCGCTTCCCTTTCTTCCTGCCTCACTCGCCGCGCGGCGCCGTGCTGCCGCCCGGCCCGGCCCCCGCGGCCGGCACGTTGGCCCAGCGCCTCGACGGGATGGGGCGCGCGGGCGCCGCGTGCCGCGTTTCCAGCGCCGCGCTCCCCCGAAAGACGTACGCCGCCGCTGCCGCCATGGCCAGCGCCACGACCGCGGTGCCGCGCCGCCAGGACCGCGGGTCGGCGTGCCAGCCGCCGGCGGGCGACCAGACGCCGGCCGGGTGGTCGGCGCCGCCGCCGCCCATCGCGCGCGTGGGGGAGGGTGTGTGTGGTGTGTGTGTCGGCCCGCGCGGGGACGGCCGCACGCTCGGGCGGGCGGCCGCCTGGTGGACGGGGCGCGGTGGGAGTGAGAGCCGAGGGAGCAGGCCGTCTTCCAACCCAAAGGGAAGAGCAGGCTTCCTCTTCACACCCCTCCCCCCCTCCACCGCCGCCCCTTGTCCAGCCACCATGGCCCTCGTCGTGCTCAAAGCGCCCACCCGCCAGGTCGCGGCCCGCGCCACCAAGGTCGGGGAGAGAGCGGGGGGTCGGATCTCGGGCTTGGGGTGTCGGATTGGCTGCCGGCGGTCCCGCAGGCCCGGGTCGACCGGGCGCCTCCCGTCGGCACGCCACTGAGGGATGGTCGCTTACGCTGGGGGGGCGTCCGGCGTTCGGCGGTGCCCGCGCGGTCCCCACCAACCTCCGTTCGTGGTGCCTGGCGTGACCGCCTCGCCCGCCGCCCGCCGACCCCGCGCCGGGCCGCATGATGGTCGTGCGCGGTCGGCACTCGCGCTGGGGGGGTGTGGGGTCGGCTTTGGCGTCCCCTGCGCCCGCGCCGCGCGCGTCCGACCCGATTGCGCGCCTTGGCTCCCCGCCGCGCCGCCAACCACCCGCTGACCCCCTCCACCCCTCTCACCTCTCTTAGACGGTCACCACCGCGCGCCGCACCGTCAAGCAGACGGGCAAGGGCGGCAAGGCGGGCAAGAAGTCGGCCGCGCCCGACGTCTCGCGCTGGTACGGCCCGCAGCGCAACCTGTTCCTGTGAGTCGTGGAGCGAGGAGAGGCGTGGCGGCGGCGGGCGTGGGGCGACTGGGGTTCGGTCGGCGGCGGCGGCGAGGGCGCTCGGCGGCGGCGGCGCGCTCACAGACCCTTCCCCCCCCCCCTCGAAGCGGCCCTTTCACCGACCCGCCCACCTACCTCGACGGCGCCTTCCCCGGCGACTACGGGTGGGACACGGCCGGCCTCTCGGCCGACCCCGAGACGTTCGCGCGCTACCGCGAGATCGAGGTCATCCACGCGCGCTGGGCGATGCTCGGCGCGCTGGGCTGCGTCTTCCCGGAGCTCCTCTTTGACGACGACAACATCAAGTTTACGAACGACGCCCAGATTTGGTTTAAAGCGGGGTCGGCCATCTTTTCCGACGGTAGGGGACGCGCGGGGCGGGGGGAGGGGGGGGGGGGCGCGCGCGCTCGGCCCGCCGCCGAACCACCAACCACCCCCCCGCTTCCCCCCTCCAGACGGCCTCAACTACCTGGGCAACCCCAACCTGATCCACGCGCAGTCGATCATTGCGACCGTCGCCGTCCAGGTCGCGCTCATGGGGCAGGCCGAAGCTTTCCGCTACGCGGGCGAGGCGCCCGGCGTGGAAGGCCTGGACAAGCTCTACCCGGGCGGGCCGTTCGACCCGCTCGGCCTGGCCGACGACCCCGACACCCTGGCCGAGCTCAAGGTCAAGGAGATCAAGAACGGGCGCCTCGCCATGTTCTCCATGCTCGGCTTTTTCGTGCAGGCGATCGCGACCGGCAAGGGGCCGATCGAGAACCTGACCGACCACGTGGCCGACCCGTTCGCCGCCAACGGCTTCGCGGCCGCGGGCAAGTTTGTGCCGTCCGCGTGAAGAAGGGGCAGACACGGAGAATGAAAGCGGCGCGCGCCTTGCGGGCGCCCCTCCCGCCCCTGGCGGCGGCTGACGGCCGTGGGCGCGCGTGGGGGGGGTGGCAGACGGTGAGAGCGGCGGGCGGCGCGGGCGACGCAACGGCGGCCCCCGTGTGACCCGCCGCGGGAGGACGGGAGGCGGTCAGTGCGCTGCTGCAGCGTGTGTGGCAGTGTGTCTCCTCTCTCTCCCTCTCTCTCCCTCTCTCTAGCGCCCCGCCTCACGGCCCTGCTCGCGCCTTCTCGACCGCCACGGTCTCGACCCCCGCCACCGCGCACCGCGCCGCCGCCAGCGCGGCCGCCTCCGGCGACGCCGCTTCCACGGGAAAGTCAGCCATCAGGTCGTGGAGCGCGGCGGCCAAAACGCCGACGCTTTCCGCACGCCCTCCGCGCGCGCCGCGAAACGCGCGCGCCGCCGCGTCGGCCGCCGCCCGCGCCGCCCGCGCGCGCCCCCGCTTCCTGTACCCGTCCTCGACAGCCCCCGTCCAGCACGCACGCGTCGCGGCCAGGGTGGCGGGCGCGGACCAGGGCGGCGGGTCGGGCGCGACGTCGGCCCACAGGGCGCCGTGCGCGCGCCGCAGGGCTGCGGCCAGGGCGGGGGCGAGGCCGTCGACGATGGCGTCTTCCAGGGAGGCGGCCAGGGCTTGCCAGGAGGGGGGCGGGGCGCCGGCGAGGCCGGGAGGAGGTGGAGGCGGGGGTGGAGGTGGTGGCAAGGGAACCGCCAGCGCCATCGCGTCGCCCGCCGCGTCGTCCATCGCAGAGCAACACTCGGCGATCAGCGCGTCCACCCCTTCCCCCGACCGCGGCAACTCGCGCGGCGGCACCGCCGCGACGCCCGCCGCGCGCGCGCGCGCGGCGAGCGCTCTGTCGAGCGTGACGAGCACGGGTGTGCCTTGGTGGTGCCGCGATGCGGCCAGGAGGCACGATGCGAGGATGTCGTCGTCGGGCGACGCGGCGCGGCCGCCCGGCAGCGCGGCGGCCGCGGCCCGCGCGTCGGCCAGCGTTTCGGGCGCCAGAAACGGCATCCGCCCCGACATCGACGCCAGCGCGGCGCGCGCGTGGGGCGCGAGGTCGGCGAGGGCGGCGGGCGTGGACCGGCCGGCCTTGACGCGGTCTAGTTCCGCCACGACGCGCCAGGGCGCGCGCGCGGCCAGCTTGCCACCTCCCGCTGTCAGGCATGCCGCCACGAGGGAGAGGCGGGTGAGGAGAACGTTGGTGTCCAGGACGAGGAGCAGGGAAGGAGGGTGCGAGCGGGGCGCGGCGGCCGCGGCGGCGGCCGCCGTGCGCGCGGCGTCCGTGCCCGACTCCACGCCGTCCATCGCGTCCCCGCCTAGGCCCGCCTCGCGCGCGGCGGCAAGGGCGGCGCACACGCCGTCGACCGCCATTTCGTCGTCGGCAAGGGCGTCGGCCGGCGGCGGACGCGGTGGTTGCGCGCGCGCGGCCACCGGCCGCCCCAGCGCCTTGACCGCCAGCCCGCTGGGCAAGGAAATGCCACTGGCCACGTCGGTGAGCACGTGGTCCTCACCCCAAAACGCCGCCCTCGCCCAGCGCTCAACCGCGCGCCAGGCGCACGGCCCGCGGCGCGTGCCGGCCCGGTCGACGTACGTCCACCCGCTGTCGTCATTGTGACCGGTCGCAACGATGCGTGCTGCCCGTAGCAGGGCCGCGGCGGCCGCGCCCGCCGCCGCAGGGTCGCCGCCGAGCGTGAGCGGCACACGGCCGTCGCCGCCCGCCGGGCCGCGCACGGCGGTCGCGCCGGCGACGGTCAGGAGAGAGCCTGGGCCGCCCAGGCCGAACGCGGCTTCCGCCGCGGCGGCCGGCAGCGACAGCCGCATTGGGCGCGCGCTGTGCGACTGCCGCCGCCACACCCCCTCACCGTCCCGCGTCGCCCGCCCGCCATCCATGGGGTCCCTGTGGCGTGTCCTCGTCGAATTCGCGCTCCCCCCCCCCCTCCTTCTCCTCGCCCTCCTCCTCCTCCCCTCGCCACGCCCGTTTCGGCGCCGTCTCTTGGCCACGGTGGATCGAACGCTGTCCCTGCCGGTGCTGGGCACGCTGAAGCTGGCGGCCGTCGCGCAGGCGGTGACCGGCGCCGCCCTCGTCTCGTCCGCTCGCGACGCGCTGCGCCTCAGCTCGGTCAAACACATTGACATCGCCACGCCCAGCGCCACAGCTGCTTTGCTGGCGAAGCGCTGGCGGGCAGAACGCAACGCCTGGATTGCGACGCTCGCCTTTCTCTCCTGGCTCGCCCTCGCCCGCGTCACGTTGCTCGTGCGCCGGCTGGCGTCGCTCGAGGACGCGGTGGCGGAGCGGGCGCGGCCGGCGGCGACCGCGTTTCTGGCCGGAGCGCAGCGCGCGCGCGCTGGCGCCAGCGAGGCCCCCGCGTCGCCCGCGTCCGCTGCGCGCATGACGCGCGCGGGCAGCGGTAAGAAGGCGTCGTAGAGAGCAGGGGGCGGGGAGAGGGGTGGTGGTGTGTGGGGGTGCTGTAGACGCGGCCTTTGCCGCCGCCGCCACACTCCCTGCGCGCGGCCTGGCACCCCTCTCCTCGCGAGCCCCCGTCTTTCGCGCGCCCGTATGCCCAAGAACAAGGGCAAGGGCGGCAAGGCCCGCCGGCGGGGTGAGGAGGAAGAAAAGGGGTGGGGTGGGCGGCGGACGGCGCGCCGCGCCCCGACCCGCGCGTGGCGGGTCGGCGTCGACTGCTGCGGCTTCGGCGCGAGCGTTCGCGCGCCCACGCCGCGCCCACGTCCCGGCAATGCCGCGCGCGCGGCGCCGGCCGCCGCGCGCCGCCGCCCCGGCCCCGCCCGATCCCGCCACCGGCACTGGGGCTCTCTGTCTGTGCCTGGCGGCGGCGGACGGAGCGTCGAGGGACCGCGGCCGCCGCGCGGCGCGGCGCGCTGGTCTGCGGCGGCCGTGCGCCTGGGAGCGCGGCGGGCGCACGGCTGGCCCAGGCCGACGACCGAGTGTCGATGGTTGCGCCCGGCGCGCCCGATTGGCGGGCCGGACGCGCGGATGGCGGCGACCAGCGCAGCCGCATTGCCCGCGGACTCGGCCTGCGGCCCACCAGCCCTCTCCCCTCCCCTCCCCAGGCAAGAACGACAACGACGAGAAGCGCGAGCTCATCTTCAAAGAGGACGGCCAAGGTTGGAGAGGGGGCGAGGGGTGGTGGGGCGGCAAGGCAAGAAAAGACGCGCGGCAACCCTCGCCCTCACGCTCGCCTCCTCCCGCTCCCCCCAGAGTACGCACAGGTCCTGCGCATGCTGGGCAACGGCCGCCTCGAGGTCACATGCAGGAGAAGGGGCGCGGGAGGGGCGTGCGCGCCGCAGGCTCGCAGCACCACCCACCCCATCCCCTCCTCCCACCCCCTCAACCCTAGGCCCAGTGCATCGACGGCATCAAGCGCCTGTGCCACATCCGGGGCAAGATGCGCAAAAAAGTGTGGGTCAACGCGGGCGACGTCGTCCTGCTCGGCCTGCGCGAGTTTCAGGACGAAAAGGCGGACGTCATCCTCAAGTATGCCGCGGACGAGGCGCGGTCGCTCAAGGCGTACGGCGAGCTGCCGGAGTCGAGTGCGAGGGAGGCGAGAGGGTGGAGGGTTCGGGGTGTCTTGGCCGGCCGGGCGCTCACACTGAACCCTCCTCCCACCCCACTCTCCCCTTCAGTCCGCGTCAACGAGGCCGACGCGTTCGCCAACGAGGAGGGCGGCGAGAACGATGACTTCTTCGACTTTGACGACATCGCCGACATTTGAGAGAGAGCCGCGGGGCGGTGTGCGGCGGCCGGTCGGCTCGTCCCTTGTATCAGCCCTGCTTCCGCGTGTGGTGGGCGGGCGCGTGGGGTGTGGAGTGGGGCGGGCGCTGTGTCTCGGCGGGCGGCGCCGACCCAGCTCGGCGCGCAACGACTGCGCCGGGCTGCCGCCAACCCTCCCGCCTCGCGCTGGCGCCTCTCTCGCGATGGGCGCGTCGACCAGGGCCGGCGCGCCCCGCCCCGCCCCCCGGCTCCCGAATATCTGGTGAGCTGAGCAGGCCGCGGGCGTGTGGTCGCCGGCGGGTCGCGCTACGCCACACACCCGCGCCGCGCCCCGCCTCCGCCGCCCCCCCGCCCCCCGCGGACGGCCCCCATGCGGTCCGCCGCCATCCGCCACCGGGCGCCCGCCGCAGCGGGCCGCCTGGGGCGTCGGGACCCGACACGGCCTGCTCGGCTGCTCGTCTCGACCGCCCGCCCCAGCGCCGCCGGGTGAGTTGCCCCCTCCCAGACGGCACGGTGCCTCGAGTTGCGGCTGCCGTGGGAGGCGCACGCCGCCCGGAGGCCGACCCTCTACCCCTTTTTCCAGCGCTGCATCCCTGTCCACCCCCACCGGCTCCCTCTCGTCCTCCGACGATGTCCTGTACGCCGCGCACGAGGCCGTCTCCTACGCCGCGCAGTACGACGCGGTGTTTGCGGGCGACATTGACGTCAAAAAGGTGCGGAAGAAAATCGCGGCGCGCGGTGTTGCCGCGCCATGGCGGACCCGCCCGCGCACGGCTCGGTCGCGGGACGCCACGCCCGCGTCGGGGTCGCGCGCGGGCGGCGGGTGGGCGGGTCGGCGGCGCGGCCGCGCGCGCGGCCGCGCGCGCGGCCTCGCGACGGCGCCGGCCGCGGCGTGGCCCCCTCTCACCGCCCGCCCGCGCCCAAATTCACCCTCCCCTCCTCCTCCCCTCCTTCCGCAGCCCATCCCCAAACCTTCCCGCTCCCTGCAATCGCGCGAACCGGGCGCGACGCGCGTCGTGGCGTCCGACGTCTTTGCCGTCCCCAAAACGCGCCAGTTTCTGGGCCGCACCTGGGCCAAGACGGACGCCATCTACGGCGCTTTCATGCTGGCCATGCACGGGCTCGCGTTGGCCGCGCCCTGGACCGCGAGCTGGAAGATGGTGGGCCTGTTCTTCGCCACGTACTTCGTGTCCGGCTGCCTCGGCATCACCCTCTCGTTCCACCGCCAACTCTCGCACCGCGCGTTTGCCACCCCCAAATGGCTCGAGTACGCGCTCGCGTATTGCGGCGTGCTCGCCGTGCAGGGCGACCCTCTGGAGTGGGCGTCGTCGCACCGCTTCCACCACCTGCACTGCGACACGCCCCTCGACCCCCACTCGCCCTACGAAGGCCTGTGGTGGTCGCACGCCGGCTGGCTCCTCGACCACGACGCCACCATGCGCCGCGTCGGCCCGCGCGGCAACGTCGGCGACCTCGAGTCGCAACGCTTCTACACCTGGATCCGCGACACGTACCCCCTGCACGTCGCCGCGCAGTTCCTGGCCTTGTACGCCCTAGGCGGCTTCCCGGCCCTCGTCTGGGGCGGCGCGCTGCGCATCGTGTGGGTCTACCACGTCACCTGGTTTGTCAACTCGGTCTGCCACGTGTGGGGCACCCAACCGTACGACGCGGGCGACCTGTCCCGCAACAATTGGTGGGTGGGGATCCTGGCGTTTGGCGAGGGGTGGCACAACAACCACCACGCGTTTGAGTTTTCGGCGCGGCACGGGCTCGAGTGGTGGCAGGTGGACATGACGTGGTGGGTCGTGCGCGCGCTGCAGGCGGTGGGGCTGGCGACCAACGTCAAGCTGCCGTCGGAGAAGCAAAAGGCGCGCCTGCGCATTGATCCCGCGGCGGTGGCGGCGGGGGTGCCGGCGCCTGCTTGAGCGCGCCGGCCGCCCGGCCACCACCAAACGCACTTTGTTCGCACTGCCGTTTCGTTTGGCGCGCGCGCGTCCCCCGCGCCCGGCGCGCCCTCGAGAGAGAGTGAGATAGAGGGGCGGCCGCCGCGCGGCGCGTGCGGCGCCCCCCGCGCCGCGCCGCCGTGCGTTGCCGCCCCTTCCGCTTCCCTGTTTCCCCGAGCCCTCCATTCCTTTTGCCAATGAGCGTGCGTGTGGCGGCGCTCGGCGGCGCGCGTGGCGGCGGCGGCCCCCGCCGCCGCCCGCGCGCGTGCGTCGCTCTGCTGGGCTGCCCCGCTGCGCCGCCTCGGCGTGCAACCGCCCGCCCCGAAACACACACCACACAGACCGGGAAGCGTTGCCGCGTCGTTGCAGGGGAAACACACAGAGCGAAGCGAAGCGCGCGCCACTCTCGTCTCCTCACCCCTCTCTCGTGAAAACCATCTCTCTCACCGCCGCCCCACCCCTCCTTCGTAACACCACCCGCCTTCGACCGCGGGCCCGCCCGCGGGCGACGCGCCGAATTTGCCCGCGTCGAGCGTGACCTGCACCCGCTCCTCGGGCGCGGCGCGGCCGAGCCACCCGTCCGGGCCGGCGGCCGGCGTGACGTCCGCCGCGCGAAAGGTGAGCGCCTCCCCGCGCGCTGCGCCGCCCGCAGCCGCCGCGGCGGCGGCCGAGGGGGCGCGCGGGGCGCTGAGAATCTTGAAGACGCGCGGCGCGGCGGCCGGGGACGCGCGGACGAGCACTCGGTCCCCGGGCGATGGAAACGGGTGGCGCGGGGGGGCGGCCGCGATGGCGCGGCCTCGGGCGCCGGAAGCGGGGGTGGCGGGGCGGGCGGACGGTGGGGGAGGGGTGGCGGCGGGGGGCGGGGGAGGCGCCGGCGCGGCCGCCGCCGCCGCGCTGCCGCTCCTTCCTCCCTTCCCGGCTGGCGGCGACAGGGGCGGTCCCTCCATGAAGCTCCAGTAGTCGTCCGGCAGGGAGGCGGTCGCCGACCCGCCGTCGGACGAGGGCGCGGGCGACGCAGCCGCGCCGCCCGCGGCGGCGAGCAGGGAGCTGGCCAGGCCGAGGGTCGGCGTCGCCCGCTTGGCGGTCGGAGCGGGGGCGGCGTAGTCGGCCGGGCGCTTGAGCGAAGAGGGTTGAGGGCCGAGCGCGGGCGCTTGGCGCTGGACGACCGCGAGCGGCGCGCGCGGCAGCGGCGCCGCCACCGACGGCGCCGCGCCGTCGAGCATGGCATCCAACGCGTCCAGGCCGTCCATAGGAGCACGCGCCTGCGGCTGCTGGCGGGGCGCAGGCGGAGGAGCGGCGGCGACGGCGGCCGCGACCGCGCGCGCGCGCCGCCCGCCTCCTTGCTGCTGCGTCGCCAGCCACGCGCCCAACACTGGGGCGCCGGGTTCGGTGCCGCCTCCCGCGGACGTGCCGGCGTCGTCCACCGACCCGGACGTCTCCTCGTCGTCCGACGTGCCGCCCGCGTGGTTGCCCCCCGTCGTGGCCCCCCCAAACGACAGCTGCTTGGGCTCGAGCCCGCACCCGCCGTCGCTGCCGGCGGCGGGCGAGTCGGCCCGGCCGGCCGCCCAGCCGCCCGCCGCCGCGCGCGTCGGCGTTGGCTTGCGCCGCGACTCGGGCGTGACCGCGACGCGCCGGCGGCCGCCCGTGCGGCGCGCCGCCGCCGCCCGGCGCGCGGCGGCCGACCCTTCGCGCGAGGCGGACGCGGCGGACGTGGTGTCGGAGACGGCCTCGCGGCGCGCGGCGCGCGGCGCCGGGGCGGCGGCCGCGGCGGCCGCGGCAGCCGCCTTGGCCGCCGCGGCAAGCCTGGACCGGCCGGCCGGCCCGGACGAGATGCGGCGCTTGAAATGGGCGTTCATGGTGAACCGGTTGGCCGCCGCGGCGGCGGCGCCGGCCGCAGTGCCGAGCAGGCGCCGCCCTTGCGTCGCGGCCCCACCACCAGGCCCGCGCGCCGCCCTTGCGGCCGCCTCGCTCGCGGCCGCGCCGGAAGTGCCAGACTGACCGGACAGAGACGACGCCGCCGGCCTCGCCGGCGCCCCCGCGGTCGCGGGCGACGCGCCGCCGTCGGCCGTGGTCTCGCCCAGCCCCTCGTCCGCCGCGCCGCCAACCTCGTCCTCGCCGCACGCATCGGCCAGGGCGGCGACGACGGCGGGCAGGGCGTCCCGGAAGCGGGGGCGGAGGAGGCGGGAGAAGAACGAGCGGTCGTCGTCGTCGGGGAAAAAGTAGAGGTCGGGCATCAACAGGTGGAAGAGGGCGCAGGCGTCGCGGGAGCACGCGGCTCTCGCGGGCCCTCCACCCCCTGGCGCGGTCGCCGGCGGCGCGACCAGGCCGACCTCCAAACGCAGCAAGAGCGCGAGCGCCGCGTCGGCGCGCCGCGCGGGCGCGGCCGCGTCCGCCAGGCCGTGCGCGCGGCGCACGTCGGCCGCGGGCTTGCACAGGGCGACGAGCAGGGCGGCGGCGACGGCATCGGCGCCGGCCGCGACCGCGGCGTCGCCCGACGCAGTGGGAGGGAGCAGGCCAGGGGGCAGAGGGGTCCGAGCGGACGCGGCGGCCGCAGCCAGCACGGCGCGCCGGGAGCAGCGAGCGAGAGCAGACCGCGCCGCGGTCACCGCCGCAGTGGCGGCGTCGGCGACGGCGTCGAGCGACAGTTTGTTCGGCGGCGCGACGGCGGCGAGGGCCGCTTCGCGCGCGGCCACCGCGGCGGCCAGGGCCGCGGCCGCGTCGGCGTCATCGTCCGACAGCCGAACTCTCGGAGGAGACGGCGCCGGCGGCGGCGCGACTGCTTCCGAGCCGGGGCCGGCCGACGCGCCGCCCTCCGACCCCGTCGCGCGCGCCGCGCGCACCGCGGCCGCCACGGTCGCCCCCACCGCTGCAAACGCAGCGCGCCGGTCAGCACCTGGGCCGGTCGCACGCGCGCGCGCGGCGGGTGGGGGCGGCGGCGGCCCCGACCGCCGCCGCGGCCGCCTCACGCCCGCCGCCGCGAGCGCGCCGCGCAGGCAGGCCGCCAGGTGGGGGCCCAGGTCGGCGCCGGCAGGGGGGGGAGGGGGCCAAGGGCCGTGTGCGGGGCCAGAGGCGGGGGCGCGGCCTCCAGCGTCCGACGCCGGCGCCGACCCGCAGCTCGCCGCGGCGTCGGCCGACACCGCGGCTCTGGCCACGAACCGGTGAGGGCCACCGCCGAGCAACGCAGCGGCCGCCGCGGCGCCGTCGGTTCCCCGCGCGAGCGGGAGTGCGTCAGCCGCGGCGCCGCCGCCGGGCGCCGCGCGCAGGCCGCCGTCGAGCGCCGCGCGCGCCGCGTCGGTGGGACCGGGGTCGCTGTTTTCGTCAATCGTCGCATCCAGGGGCGCGGTGTCGAGCCAGAGCAGGCGGTGGCGCGGGAGGTCGGCCGCCGCGAGAGCCGACAGCAGCGGCGCCGCGTCGGCGGGCGCGGGCGCCCACACGCACACCGTCGGGGAGGCCGCGGGGGCGGCGGGCGCGCCGCCGCCGTCGCTGGCGGCGCGGGCAGGGGCGGAGGTGGAAGCCGAGAGCAGGGCGGCCAGGGCCGCCACGACGTCGACCGGCGACGGCGGCGGCGCCGCGCCGCCGTCGGCCGCGGCCGCCAGCGCGGCGCGGCTGGCGGCCGTGACGACGTCGGCCATACAGCCAAACGCGGTGCCGGTCAGGCGGGCGGGGTGGGCGAGGCCGGGACGCTTGGCGGCGGCTGGAGAAGGAGAGGCGAGAGGGCGGTGGGCGCGCGCGATTCGCGCGCGCGCCTCGATTGCCCCCTCCCCCTCCCTCCCATCCCACCTGCCACCGCATCCCACGCCGCCGTCGCAGCAGCCCCTGATGCGCCACTCCCGCGCGCCAGGGCATAGGCAAACTCGCACCGCGCACCGCGCGCGGTCGCGCCCGCGGCCGCGCCCCGCATCAGCCGCGCGGCCGCCGTCAGCGCGTCGGCGGGTGCGGTGGGGGACGACGCCAGGGCGGCGGGCGTGAGCAGGAGCAGGGTGCGCGCGGGGGCGGGCGCGTCGGACAGCAGGGGGCGGGGGGCGCTGGACGCGACGTGCGCCATGGCGGTGGTCGCCCACGGGTAGGGAGCGTGCGCAACGGCCCGAATGGGGGCGCGCGAGCCCCTGCCAGGGTCTGCGCGGCTCGCCGCGCGCCGCCGCCCGTTCAAGTCGCGGCGGGCAGCTGGGGGCGGGACGCTGCCGGACCGCCGCCAGTCGGTGGCCGGGCGTCCGTGGACCGCCGGCGCGGCAGAATTGGGGCGGGCGGGGGGCCCGGATGGGAGTGACGACGAGAGCTGCGCTCGACTGCACTGGCCACCTCTTCCTCGCCCTCTCGTTCACTCTACAGTGCTCGCCTCCCCTCCATCCAAAGCTTCAAACAAGGTGGACAGCCGCAAGCGGCCGCCCAGCGAGGCCAGCGCCGCGGCCTGCACCTCGTCGAGCGCAGCCGCCGCCGCGGCCGCCGCCTCGCGGCCGCCGCCCGCACCCACGCGGGCCAGCGCGCGCGCCACGCGCAGGGCGCCCTCGGCGTCGGGCGGGGTGGTGGCGAGGGCGGTGGTCGCCCACGCGGCCGCGACAGAAAACGCTGCCCGGGGGTCGGCGCACGCCGCCAGCTCGGCCACAGCGGCCGCGACCGACGCGCCCCCAAAGTCGGGGTCGCCGGCGCCGCGAGCTGGAGGCGGCAGCGGCGCGGCTGGCGGCTCGGCAGCCGCCCCTCTTCTCTCGTCGTCGCGCCCCCTCTTCCTGCCGGGCGACGGCGACAAAAACCAGGGCGGTAGCGCGCCCTGTCTTTGCTTGCCGGCGGGCGGCGGCGGCCGCGGCGCGCGGCCGCCGCGGCCGAGCGCGCAGCCGTACGCGGCCTCGAGCTCGCGCCGCACCGCGAGCGGCAGGGCGTCCACCACGTCGGGGTCGAGTTGGGACGCGGGGGGTAGGGAGGGGCGGCCGGGCGGCGCGCGGCGCGGCGGCGGCGGCGGCGCGCGGCGCGCGGTCGGCCGCGCACCTCCCCCTCCCGCCGCAACCGGCGGCGGCAGCGCCCTCATCAGGTCGGCCTGCACCTCGCGCGGCAGCGCGTCAAACACGTCGGCGTTCACCTGGGAGAGCGCGGTGACGGCGTCCAGGTCGGGGGGGCGGCGGCGGCGGTGGCGTGCGCGCGAGGGGCTGCCGTCGCCGCTGCCGTCCGAGTCGGACGGCGACGCCGAGAGCCAGCCCTCTATGGTGGCAGATGTCGACCGGTGACCGGGTGACGTTGCGGCGGCGGGCGAGGCGGCGGCGACCGCCGACTTGGCCCGCGGCGCGGCCGCCGGCGACGCGGCCGCCGCCGCGCGCAGCAGCGCCGCCACGCTCGCCTGGCCGCCGCCGCCTTTGCTGGCCGACCCGCGGTCGGCCAGCTTGGACGCGACCAGGCCCGCGCCGCGCACGTCGGCCGCGGCCGGGGCGAGGGCGCGCAGCAGGCGCTGCGCCGCGCCCGCGAGCGCCCCCGCGTCGGCGGTCGCAGCGTCGAGCCGGGCCGACCGGCTCGCCCCGTCGCAAATGCCGTGCCCCATATACTTGCGCGGTTCGGGCGCGCCGGGCCGCTTGAGCTTGAGCTTGAGCGTGAGCGCGGCCGCGCGCTCGCCCGCCGCGGCGAGGCGGGTGGCCAGGTCGGACGCCAGCGACGCGACAAACGACTCGACCTGGTCCCCCTTTGTAAACCGCACGCCCCAATTCACTTCGGCGCCGATGGTGCGCCGCCGGCCGAGGGGGAGGACGGGCCTGTCGTCGCGCCCGAGCGCGGCGGCAAACACGGCCGCGCCCGCGCCCGCGCCCAGCGCGCGCACGAGGCCGCCCTTGCCCGACGCGCGCACATCAGCCACAGTGGCGATGCCGGCGGCTTGCAGGCGGGCGCGCGCGGACCAGCCGACGCCGGGCAGGGCGGACGCAGGGAGCGCGAGGAGGAGCGCGTCCGCGTCGGCCGCGCTCACCACGCGCAGGCCGTCCGGCTTGGCCGCTTTCGTCGCCAGCCGCGCAAGGAGCATGTTGGGGCCGACGCCGGCGGACGCGGTGCAGCGCGTGGCGGCAAACACGGCGGCGCGCAGTTCGGCCGCGAGCGCCGCGGGGTCGGCCACGCCCGTCACGTCGAGCACGGCTTCATCCACACTCAGCGGCATGACGCGGGGGCATCGGGCGAAGAGGACGCGGTAGAGGGCGGTGGACGCGGCGTCATAGGCCGGAAAATCAAACGGCACACACACCAACCCCGGGCACGCCGCCTTGGCCGCCCCCAGAAACATGCCCGCCCGCACGCCCGCCGCGCGCGCCTCGTAGGACGCGCACGCGACCTCGGACGAGGAGGCCGCCGCGCGGTCGCCGTGGCAGACGGCGACCGGGTGCCCGCGCAGCGCGGGGGTGGCCGCGGCCGCGACGGACGCGAAGAAGCAGTCCATGTCGATGTGAATGATGCCACGGGGGGCGCCGGGGGGGGGTGGAGGGGGTGGAGGGCCGGGAGGGGCCAGCGTCGCGAGGAGCGCCTCGGCGCGCGCGCGCCACGACCCGATAAAGGCCAGGCGGGAGGAAGCGAAGAATTCGGCGACGCGGGCGCCTGGAGCAGCCCCCGCGTCGGTCATGGGGCGGGTGAGGGTGGGGCAGGCGGCGCGCGCGGCGGCCGCGGCAGCGCGCGCGGCAGCCAGGGGCGACGGTTGAGGTGGTGGACGAGGAGGCGGCGACCGCGTCAACTCACCAGTGTCGCCCCACACCGCCCCAGCGGCCGCGGCCGGCCCGGGTGCGCTGCCGCCGCGCGCCGCGGGCGCGCGCGCGAGCGCCGGCGCGGGCGCCCCGCTCACCCCTCCAACGAGCGTGCGCTGGCGCCCGTCGGCCCCCGCCAGCAGCTGGTACGGCGCCGTGGGCAGCCTCCTCCCCGCCGACACCGAGTCGACGACCCACTCCGGGCGCAACACGGGCGGCGCGTCGGGCCGGGCGCGCAGCGTCGCCGCCGCCTTGGTGTCGGCCAACTGGCTCGCGATGATGTGGGTGACGCGGGAGCGGGCGAGGTAGTTGTCAAAGCCGCCGCCGTGGCGGGCCATGATGTCGCGCAAGTCCTGCGGAGAGAAGAAAATGAGGGTGGGTTGGGCAGCGCGCGCAGCGTGGAGGCGCCAAATCATCTGTCTCTCCCCTCTCCTCCCTCCCGCCTCACCGCCGCGCTCGGCATCGTCAGACCGTTGACGTGGATGACGACTCCCGCAAACAGGGCGCCCGCGGCGTCGCTCGCCTCGACGCTCTCGACCGCCCGCGCCGCGTACGCGTCGAATTGGACGCCCAGCTTGGCCACCTTGTTGGCCATGTATGCGCCAAACTCGGACGCGCGCGAGGAGTCGCCGCCGCGGCCGGAGGGGTCGCCGGGCGGGCGCATGGCGAGGGGGGAGGGGTGTTTCAGCGGCGGCGTCGGCTCATGGCGATGCAGGCGGGAGGTGTGCGACGGGCCCTGCCGCCCGGGGGGGCGCGGGCGTGCGCCCGCGGTTGTGGGGAGGGTCAGCCGACGCTCGCTGCGTCCCCACCACTCTGCCCGCCCGCGGCGCGGTCGCCAGCGTCTGCGCCACCCGGTGGGCGACCGACCCGCTGTGCCGGTCCGCCTACTCGTACGTGCCGCTGGGGCGGGACGCGCTGGGTGCGCCCCGCGCGCTCGCGGAGCTGGTTCGAGACGCGGGGGGCGTTCTGAGGCTGGCTTTCGCGGGCGAAGCCACCTCCCCGAGCGGCGACTCGATCGTCTCCCGCATCGGCACCGTGCACGGCGCGTGGCGCGAGGGCGAGCGCGCGGCGGGCGAGTCGGCGCGAGAGCAGGTCGGCGCGCCCGCGTAACACTCTGCAACCAACGCCACACTCCCTACTCCCCCCCCCTACCCCCCTTGATGATGAGTGGCTGCCCGTCGTTGTGCAGGTTGGGCGTGGGCGACACGCGGTCGACGCCCGCGCCGCCGCGCGAGCGGGCGGACGCCGCGGCGCGCGCGGCTTTCTCCGCCTTTTCGGGGCGAATCCACAGGACGTACGCGGCGCCGCCGGCCACCGCCCAGGCGGCGAGGTTCTGGGGAAGGGAACGGGAGGAGTCGAGGGATGTCGGCGCCCGCTTGTGCGCCCGACGCGGTGGCTGGGGACCGCGCCATGCACTCACGCGCGCCATCGACGACGCGGGCGCCATGGGAGGGGCGGGCGCCTCGCGCAGAGTGTCCCCGACTCGCTGCTCTCTCTCCCCTACACTCTCGCCCGGCGCCCGCCACCACGCGCCGCCTACTGTCCACCACGATGCGGCTCCAAACGCGTATCCAGCGCCTGGCCCGCCCCGCCGCGGCCGCGTGCCCCAAGCCGCGCGCGCCGTCGGCAGTCGCGCCGCGCGCCGCGCCCGCGCGCCCCGGAGCGTCCCCTTTTGCCACACGCGCGGCCGCGCTGGCTGGTGAGTGATGTGGTGGGGGCGGTGGGCGTGCATCGGTGCTGGGCGAGCTGGCGTCCCTGCGCAAGCGCCACGGCGCGCCGCCGGCGTGCCGGCTCGGCCGCCGCCCCGCGCACGGCGCCCGGATTGGCGCGCCCTGCGCCGACAACGGTGTCGCGGGCCATGGCTACGGCCGCTGCCGGGGTGCTAGGCGCTGGCGAGCGGCGTGGCGCCCCGCGCCGCCGCGCGCCGCCGGCGGCCACCCCTTTCATTTCCCTTTTTCCCACCGACCTCCCACACCTCCCCCACCCCAGACCCGCCCGCCGCCGAGTCCGCCCCCACGCCGCCGTCCGCCCTGGCCGACGCGGCGCCCCGCTCCGACGTGCGCAACATCGCCATCATCGCGCACGTCGACCACGGCAAGACGACGCTCGTCGACGCCATGCTGCGCCAGTCCAAAGTGTTTCGCGACAATCAGGTGGTTGAAGAGCGGGTCATGGATTCCAACGACCTGGAGAAGGAGCGGGGGATCACGATCCTGTCTAAAAACACGGCAGTCACGTTCAAGGGGATCAAAGTCAACATCATCGACACCCCGGGCCACGCCGACTTTGGCGGCGAGGTAGGGCGAGCGAGGAGGGGGTTGTGTGGGGTGAGAGGCGGGTTTATGGCCCACACCCCGCCGACGCCCACCCCGTGCTTCCCGCCCTCGCCCTCCAGGTCGAGCGCGTGCTCAACATGTGCGACGGCGTCCTCCTCCTCGTCGACTCCGTGGAAGGCCCCATGCCTCAGACCCGGTTTGTGCTGCGCAAAGCGCTCGCCCTCGACAAAAAAGTTGTCGTCGTCGTCAACAAGGTCGACCGCGCTGCCGCGCGCGTCGACTGGGTCATCGACGCCACGTTCGACCTGTTCTGCGAACTCGGCGCGTCCGACGAGGCGTGCGACTTTCCCGTCGTGTACGCGTCCGGTGTCAACGGGACGGCGGGCCTCTCCCCGGACGCGCTCGCGCCGACGCTCGAGCCGCTCTTCGACGCGATCGTCAAAGAAGTCTCCCCCCCGATCGTGCGCCCCGACGCCCCGCTACAGATGCTGGTCACCAACCTGGACTACGACGAGCACAAGGGGCGGATCGCCATCGGGCGCATCACCGCGGGCACGCTCGTGCGCGGCGAGACGGTCGCCGTGTGCAAGCCCGGCGAGACGCCGCGCACGGCGCGCATCACGGAGGCCTTTGTCTACGACAACTTTGCTCGCGCCGCGGTGGAAACCGTGGGCGCGGGCGACATCTGCGCGGTCACGGGTCTGTCGGACGTCTCCATCGGCGAAACCATTTGCGCCAAGGACGCGCCCGACCCCCTGCCCACCATCTCCGTGGAGGAACCCACCGTGCGCATGACGTTTGCGGTCAACACGTCGCCCTTTGCGGGGCGCGAGGGCAAGTACGTCACCTCGCGCAACATCAAAGACCGCCTCGAGCGCGAGCTCGAGCGCAACCTCGCGCTGCGCGTGGAGCCCGGCCAGTCGGCCGACCAGTTTGTCGTGTCGGGGCGGGGGGCGCTGCACATCTCCATTTTGATCGAAAACATGCGCCGGGAAGGGTTTGAGTTTGGGGTCGGCCCGCCCAAGGTGATTACGCGCCTCGACGCCAACGGCAAGAAACTGGAGCCCTTTGAGGAGGCCATCGTCGAGGTCCCCGAGGAGCACGTCGGCTCGGTTGTCGACCTCCTGGGGTCCCGCAAGGGCGCGATGGTCGACATGGTGGCCAACCCCGACGGCGCCGCGTCGCGCGTCACGTACAAAATCCCGACGCGCGGCCTCCTCGGCCTGCGCAACGCCATGCTGACCGCCACCAAGGGCACCGCCGTGCTCAACACCATCTTCAAAGAGTATGGGCCGTGGTCGGGCGACATCAACACGCGCGAGCTCGGGTCGCTCGTCGCGCACGAGACCGGGGCGGTGACGGGCTACGCCATCGAATCCGCCCAGCAGCGCGGCCGCATGTTTGTCAAGCCCGGCGAGGAGGTCTACGCCGGCCAAGTCGTGGGCATCCACCAGCGCGGCGGCGACCTGTCGGTCAACGTGTGCAAGCGCAAGCAGGCGACAAACGTGCGCGCGTCGGGGTCGGACGCCAAGGTGCCCCTCTCGCCGCCGGTGGAGATGGGGCTGGACGACGCGCTCGAGTACATTGAAGGGGACGAGCTCGTCGAGGTGACGCCCAAGAGCGTGCGGATGCGCAAGTCGCCCGACGCAAAGCGCGCGTCTGGGGGGCGCAAGTGAGGTGGAGACGTGGGGGCGCCTCCCGCGCTCCCCGCGTCGGCCTCTCGACCAATTCTTTGGCGCTGGCATTCGTAACGGGGGGTGGTGGCGGCGCGCGGGGGGTGCGTGTGGCGCACGGGATTTTTGTGTGTGGGGAGGGGCGCGTGTCATTCTTGCCTTCCTCGGCTCTCCACACGCGTTTGTACGCCGGTCACAGTGTGGTCCACAACCGGGCGCCCGCCCGCGGCCAACGCAGCCCCCCCAAATCAAACGTGCGCGCCGGGGTCGGGTCGCCTGCCCGGAGACGCCGGCGACGCCGCGGCCACCGCGTCTCCTCCCTCTGCCGCCGACTCTGGCCGCCCCCCCAACCGCAACGCGCGCACCGCGGGAATGAGCCCCGAGAGCGGCCGCCGCGGCCTGCCCGCCTTTGCCCCCGCCGCGGGCGGCGTCGCCGCGCCGGCCGCTTTGCGGGCGCAGGCATCGGGGCTGGACGCGACCGCGACGCAGGCGGCGCCGTCACCGGGGTGGAGCACGAGGAAGGACGGCTTGGGCGGGCGAGAAGGGGCCGCCGCGACCGCCGCTTCCACGTCGGCCGCCACCTGCGCCCTCACCCTCCGCGCCCGCACCGCCCGGGAGGCCGTGCACCCCACCAGCAAGATCAGTAGGCAGCCTAGGGTCGCGCAAAAGCCGACCGCAGCGTAGACCAGAAAGGCGCTGACCCCTCCCCCAGCGTCGGGCGCGGGCACGGTGCCCACGGTGCCAGGGACGGCGACCGGAGATGCCAGGGCGGGGCCGGCCGGCGCGAGGCGCACAGCCGAGACGGCGCCGGTCGCCGCGTCGACGCGGAGCGTGAGGCCGAGGCCGTCGAGGGCCATTGAGGCGGCGGTCGCCATGAAATGCTGGTGGTGGTGGCGTTGTTTGAGGGGGGTGAGATGGGCGGGAGGCGGCGGGCGCCGCGCGGCGCGGCGCGGCGCGCCATGGCCGGTCGACGCGCGCGCGCCCGGCGCGGCCCCGGCGGCGCCCGCACCTTGTCGCCCGCGCGGGGCGTCGTTTGGAGCAAACCGGGGAGCAAGCGGGCGGGCCGCGGCGGCGCTCAGCGGCTCGCGAGAGTGGGACACGATGCAGCTGGCGCTCGCTGTTTTGGGCGACGAGCCTGCAAACGACCGCCGCCGCCACCCCAAATCAAGCGTTTCCACCATCCTCTTCTAGAACGCCCCCCCGCGCGCCAACTCGTCGGCGCGCGCGGCCGCCGCGACGACCGCGTTCATAAACGCGGCCCGCACCCCGGCACGCTCGAGCTCGTGCACACCGGCGATCGTCGTCCCCGCGGGCGACGTCACCATGTCCTTGAGCGCGCCGGGGTGCTTGCCCGTGTCTAGGACCATGCGGGCGGCGCCGGCGACGGTTTGGGCCGACAGCGCGAGCGCGACGTCGCGCGGCAGGCCCGCGCGCACGCCGCCGTCGGCCAGGGCCTCGATCGCGAGAAAGATGTAGGCGGGGCCGGAGCCGGAGAGGCCGGTGACGGCGGAGAGGAGGCGTTCGTCCACGCGGTGGATGACGCCGACCGCCGAGAAGAGCGCGCGCACGTCGCCCGCGTCGCCCTCGGTAGCCGCCCCCCCCAGGCACATGGCGGCTGCGGTCTCGCCCACGAGGCAGGGCGTGTTGGGCATGACGCGCACGATGCGCGCGCCCGCGCCGGCCGCGTCGGCCATTGCGGCGACGGTCACGCCGGCCGCGATCGACACGATAACCGTGCCGTCCGCGAGCACGGGACGGACCTCGGCCAGGACGACAGCCACGTACTGGGGCTTGACCGCGACGATGACGATGTCCGACCCTTGCACGACCTGACGAGACGAGAGGGGGGGGGCAGTGAGTGTCGGTTGCCGCGCCTGCCGCCGCGCCCCGCGTGCACGGCAGGCGTGCATCGATCTCGGGGCGACCCTGGCAGGGTTGCGGGCGCGTTTCGCCGCCCCCGCCGCGCGCCCGGCGGCCGGCGCCGCGCCACCCTCGCCCTCCCCATCCTCGCCCCCTGACCTCCGAATTCGAGTCCACCACTTTGACGCCAAACGACTGCATGACCGCCTTGCGCTCGGGGTTGGGGTCGGTCGCCACCATGGCCGCCGTCGCGACGACGCCGCGCGCCGCAAAGCCGCGGGCCAGGGCTTCCGCCATCTGGCCTGCCCCGATGAAGCCGACCCGTTTGTTGAGGGCGGGCATGGTGTGGTGATGGGAGGGTGGAGAGTGAGGAAGAGAGAGCGCGTCGGCCGGTCGCGCCACTCTCGCGGCGTCCGCGCCCCTCGCGCCAGCCTCGGCGCGGCATGCGGGCGTCAAGCCGTCGTTTCTGAGACGCGGCGCAGCATCTGCGCGCCTGGGGCCTCACGCTCCCTCATCCCTCCATCCAAAATGCCGCGCTTTCGCGCCCTCTTCACGCGCGACGTCCGCAAAAAACGCAAGGTCTACCACGACGGCTTTGTCCTGCAAGAAGGAGGCCGCCCGCCCGCTCTCACCGACGAGGCGGGCGCTGTGCTCGCGCGCGCCGAGCGGGCCGTCGCCCCGCTCGCGCCCGACGCCGAGGGCGTCGACGCGTTCCTGGATGACGGGTTCCTGGTGGACTTGGATGGTCTCGATGGGGAGGAGGATGCGCCCGAGCCTGTCGTGGTGGCGGTGGCGGCTCCTCCGCCGCGCCGGCGCGCGCCGCTCGCCGCGCCCTCGTTCACCGCGCCGAGACTGCGGGCGTCCCCCGGTGGACCAGCGGACGCGCCTGCGGCACCTTCACGCCCGCCTATCGGCCGGAGGCCGCGGTCAGACGCGGAGATTTTAGGCCTCCTGTCCGGCGCGCCCGCACCACCCCCTGGCCTCCCCGCCATCGCGCCCCGCCGGCGCGAGGCTGGTCCGACTGCACAACACGCGCCCTGGAAGTCGCCGATACGGGCGGCTGCGGCCCCGCTCGCGCCGCGGCCGCAACCGTCCGCCCCCGCCTCGCGCTGGGCCGCGCCCGCCCGCCCGCGCTCGGTCAGCGACGACGGCGGCGGCGGCGATCGCCGGCTCTCCTCCGTCACGGGCGCGGCAAACCCTGCCGTCGCGAGCCTGCGCTTCCCCGACGCTGCCGCGACCGCCCTCCCTCCGTCCCGCACCGTCTCCATCCCCGACGCCTTTCCCTGGGGCGTCCCCCAGTACGCGGCCGTCATGCGGCGCGCGCTGGAGGAGGAGCTGGGGCTGAAGCTGCACGCGGCCGCGCGTGCGTTTCGCGGCGCGGCGGCGCGGGCAGGGGGGGGCGGGGCCGCCGTCGAGCGCGCGGTCCGCGCCGCGGGCGCCACATTCTACGCAAATGCGGATCTGTCGCTCTCGGGCCCGCCGCGCGCCGGCGCCGGCCGCGGCGCGGCGTTCCTCACGCTGCGCGGCGGGCGCCCCCCCCCGTCCTCGCACCACAAGGACGACCTCTGGGTCCTCGGCTCAGACGCCCGCCTCGCCGGCATGCCGGAAGGCACCCCCGGCGACCGCTCCGCCGGCCCCTGGGTCGCGGTCGTGCGCGCGCTGTGGCACGGCGCGTCGGCCGACGGCAAGCTCCAAGTGGAGCTGCTCGGCCCCTCCCCCCCCGCCCTGCGCCGCAACCAGGCCGTGTGCGCGCTGCACGTGGGGGAAGCCGCGACCGAGCTGGCGTGCCTGGGCGCGCTGGGGAGGGCGGCGGGCGCCCCGGCGCTGCGCGCTCTGCTTGCCGCGCCCGCGGCCCCGCCGCCCGCCGCCACCGGCCGCCTTGCCGCCGACGCCGCGTCCCACTCGGCTGCCGCCGGCCTGAACGACGACCAGGCCGGCGTGGTCGACGCGGCGGCCGCGTGGGCCGCGGCCGACGCGGTGGCCGGCCGCCACGGCCGGCCGGCCGTCATCCTCGTGCACGGCCCCTTTGGCTGCGGCAAGTCCAGCCTGCTCGCCGCGCTCGCCTCGTTCCTGGCGACGCCACCGTCCAGTGACGGTCCCCACCCCTTGGGCGCCCCACCCCCCGGCGCCGGCCTCCGCGTCCTCGTCGCGGCGCACACAAACGCGGCGGTCGACCGCGTCCTCCTCGGCCTCCTGGACGCGCCCGCCGGCCCCGCCCTCCTGCGCGTCGGCCCCGTGCGCCGCATGCACCGGCGCCTGCTGCCCGTGTCGCTCTCCTCGCCGACCGCGACGCGTGGCGAAGTCGCCAGCGAGCTCGCGTTCATGGTGCGCGCCGCGACCGACGCCGCGTCCGCCGCCGCGGCGGTGGCGGAGCTGGAACGGGTCAATGCAGGGGCGCTGGAACGGCGGCGCGCAAGGCTTGGGGCCGCGCCCGTCGTCGGCGCGACGTGCGTCTCGGCCGGCGCGCTCCCCCCAGACGGCCCCCCCTTTGACGTCGCCATCATCGACGAAGCGTCCCAAATCGCGGAACCCCTGGCCGTGCTCGCCCTCGCCGCGGCGCGGCCGCGGCTGGTGATCGTCGCGGGCGACCCTGCGCAACTCCCGCCCGTTGTCTCCCAGCCGGCCGCCCTCGCCGCCGGCCTCCCGGGCGCCGGCCTGGCCCGGTCCCTGCTCTCCCGCCTGCTGGCCGCCGGGCACGGCGCGACCTTGCTGCGCACGCAGTACCGGTGCCACCCCGCGATCGCGGCGCCGGCCAACGCCGCGTTTTACGCAGGCCGCCTCCTGGACGGCGTGTCGGCGGCCGACCGGGCGCCCCTGCTGCCCGGCCTGCCCCCTGTCACCCTGGTGGCGGTGCCGGGAGGCGTCGAGGCGTACGGGCACGGCCGGTCAACGTCCAACGCGGCCGAAGCGGCGGCCGTCGCGCGCGTCGCCGCGTCGCTCGCGGCGGCCGGCGTGCCCGGGTCGGACGTGGGCGTCATCTGCTTCTTCCGCGCGCAGTGCGCCGCGGTCGAGGCGGCGCTGCGGCGCGGGGGCGCGCGCGCGGCGGACGGAGCCCCCGCCCCGTCCCTCGCCGACGACCCGCCCACCGTCGCCACCGTCGACTCGTTTCAAGGCTCGGAAAAGGAGGTCATCATTCTCACCACCGCCGTCACGCGGGCGACCAAGTTCGCCGCCGACGGCGCGCGGCTGTGCGTCGCGCTCACGCGCGCGCGGCGCCACCTCGTCATCGTGGCCCACCCCGCCGCGCTGCGCGGGGACGCCGTGCTGGGGCGGGTGGCGGGCGCGGCGGGGCGGTTTGGGGGGTGGGCGTGACCCGGGTGTGGCCGTCCGCGCCTCTCTGCCGCCCCGTGCGCCGTGGCACACTCCCCGCCCGCCCCCGACCATGGCCGCCCGCCTGCCCGCCCGCCTGCCCAGCGCGCGCCCTGCGCTGCGTGGTGCGCTGGTGGAGGGTGGGGGGTCTTTGGGGCGCCAGCCCCCCGCGCGCGAGGCGGTGTCCGCCCGCCGCCCGGGGGCCGCCGCCGCCTTGCCCGCCCCGGCCTGCCCCTTTTGGCGCGAGGGCGCGACCCGCAGCCGGCGCGCCGGTCGCGCATTGGCGCCGCCGGAGGCGCACCGCCGCGCCGCGCGGCCGGCCGACGTCCGCCCCCCGATTCGCAGCCGCCCGCCCCGCCCTCTCCCTCCGCCCCCGCACCGCTGTGGACGCCAGCTCGCTCCAGTTCATCCGGGGCATCACCGAGCCGTCCATCCCCGAGGTGGCCCTCACCCGCTCGCGCGACGGCGCGTCTGGCGTCGCAACCTTTGTCTTTGCCGCGCCCTCCATCTTCGACGCCTCGTCCGACCTGGGCGACATTACGGGCATGTACATGGTGGACGACGAGGGGGAGCTGTCCACGGTGGACGTGCAAGCCAAATTTGTCAACGGCAAGCCGGACCGGATCGAGGCCAAGTACGTGATGCGGTCGGCGTTTGAATGGGACCGGTTCATGCGGTTCATGGAGCGGTACGCGGAGGACAACGAGCTCGGGTTCAACAAGAAAGATTGAGTGACGAGGGGAGAGAGGGAGGGGGCTGGCGCCGCGGCCGCGCCTCGTGCAATTCGACCGGTTTCTTGTGCGAGGATGAGGGCGCGTAATCGAGACTGGCTACATCATGGGCGGCCGCCGCCTGCGGCGCCCGACTGCGCCAGCGCCGCGAGCAGCGCGACCGCCCCTGCGGCCGCGCTGAAGACGGCCAGCCCCGCGCCCCGCGGCCGCCTCTTCCCAGCGCTCGCGGCTTTGGCCCACACGGCGTCGTCCACCTCGTCGTCCACGACCCAGGAGCCGCCGACGAGCGTGGCGAGCGCGGCGGTCGACGCGCGCGCGGCGCCGCGGGCGCGGGCGCGCGCGAGGAGCGGGCCCGGGGGGAGTTTGCGGTAGAGGGCGAGGGCCGACGCGGCCAGGGCGTCGACGCCGGGGGAGGCCGGGGCGTTGAGGATGTCGAGTTTGGACAGAGCGCCGTGCATCTCGGCCATGTCGTCCGCGGGCACCGCCAGGATGGCGTCCCGGTGGGAGGCGACCGCGACGGCGGCCAGGTAGACGGGAACGAGCGGGTGCGAGGCGGCAAAGAGGTCGAAGAGGCGCGCCGCGTCGTCGAGCGTCCGCGCGCCGCGCGCAAACCAGGTGAGCACCCACGGCAGCGCGTAGTGTGGGGGGATGCCGGACGCCGCCACGTGGCGCGCGAGCTGCGGATCGGCCGCCGCGAGCGCCGCGGGCAGCACATCCAGCGTTTCGAGCGCCGCGTCGAGCGACGCGCGCGTGCAGTCGCGCAGCTGGCACGATGCCAGGCGGCGCAGCAGGCGAAACGCCGCGACTTCCCCCGCCACCAGCAGCAGTACGGACGCGACGTCGTGCAGGCCCTGGTAGTAGTGCACCCGGTCGGCGGCGCCCGCGGCGACCGCGCCGTTGATAACCCGCCGCAGCGAAGCCCTGGCCTCCCCCCTCTTTTCATCTTCCCACCCGTCCGTAAACGCCCACAGCGACCGCTCCACGTCGCATTCAACGACGGACGCGTCGCGGTGGGGGGCGTCGGCGAGCGTGGCGAGCGCGGGCAGGTCGCCGGGGTCGGCGCGCGCGCCCAGGAGCAGGGGCCAGGCGCGGGCGCGCAGCGAGTGGGACCCCAGGCCGCGCACGCATGCCACTTTGCGCAGGGCGGCGAGGTCGAGCTGAAGGAGAAGCAGGGAGGAGGGAGGTCGGCGCGCGCGGCGCCTCGTCCCGCCCCAGTCGGCCGCCACCCTCCTCTCCTCGCCCCTCACCGGTTCCGTGTCCAGGATGGACGCCACCATGGCCCGCGTGGCAGCGTCCCGGCCGCCGTCGTCGCCCGCCCATTTGGGGGCGCGCCGTGCGGGCGTCGGCATCGAGGGACTCGAGGCTCGGGAGTGGCGGCGTGGATCTAGCACGAGCCGCGGCGGGCGATGCGGCGGCCGCCGCCGCGGCGGCAGAGGGAGGGAGGACTGCGGCCGGCGACGCGCGCGCGCCGGACCGGCTGCTCTGGCTCTCCTTCCGCGCAAATCATCTCGCCGCTGGCCCTCGAGATTCATCTACGCCCTCTCGACCCCTGGTGGTGGTGGTGGTGGTGGCTCTCTTCTCTACACGCCCCCCCCCCGTCCTCTTCAGAGAGCGCGCGCGTGCTCCACCGACAGCACGTTGACCGCCCACGGGTCGGCCAGGTGCGCCGACAGGTTCTCCAGGGGCTGGGTGCCCGTCGTCTTGGCCTGCACCGCAAACCCGAGGCAGGCCAGCATCGCCAGGCGCGCATTTTTAATCTCCTTGACCTTGAGCTCGGCCAGGTTGCCCTTGGAGTAGCCGAGCGGGTCGAAGATGCCGCCGGGGTAGCCGGGCTGGTTGCTGCGAGGAGGAAGAGGGAGGGGAGGGAGGGGTGGTGGGCGGGGGGTCACGTGGCGCCCCCCTCGCCCGTCGCTCGCCCCCCTCCCCCGTGCGCCTCACCCCGCCGGCAGCTTGTTGCCCTTGAAAATGGGGTCGTCGTTGACCGAACCCGGCTTCTGGTAGTCGGCGTAGCGGCGGGCCTCGACAAACGCAAAGAGGAAGAGCTGCGCGATGAAGAGCGATTTGGCGGGCGCAAAGTAGGTGAAGGCGCCAGCCTCGTACCACGGCACCCTGGCGGCGGGGCCGGCAACCCCCGCCGCGCCGAGCAGGTCCTTGCCGAGGACGCCGGCCGCGCCGAGCATGGCCCAGCGCCCGTGCTGGAGTTCGGCTTGGACGTACCATTTCAGGGCGTCCGGCTGCTCCCCGAGGCGCAGGGGGTCGAACCCGTAGTCGCCGGGCAGGGAGCCGTCGAGGTGGGCGGGGGGCTGGAGGGGGGGGGGGGGCGCGGGGTGGGCGGCCGGCGCGCGGGGGGACGGGGTGAAGGGCGGCGCTGCCGCCCGAACCGCCTCCCTCCGCGACCCACCGTCGACCCCGGGCGCCACGAGGGGCGGGCGGCCGCGTTGACGACGACCGAGCGGCGCGCGGGGCGGGCCTGGAGAGGGGAATTGGGGGCGGGGTGGGCGGGCGCGCGAGCGGGTCGGGCGGCGGGCGTGCGCGCGAACGCGGCGGCACGGGCGCGGCGTCGCGCGCCCGCAGCAGCCGTCGATCGACGCTTGTATTCCACAGGCGCCTTGGGCGGCGCCCAACCGCCGGCGACGGTGGCGGGGATCGAGGCCGACCGCCTCCAAAGCCCGCCCGCCCCCCTCCCGCCGCGGTCCCGCGCCCCCGAGGCGGCCACTGACCATGCGAGCGGCGACCGCGGAGCGGGAGGCGAGGGCCGAGGACATCATGGCGAGGAGTGGGGCGGGACAAACGCTGCTTCACCCTCTGCATCTGCTCCACCCCCCACACACCGCGGCCGCCTTCTCCGCCCCCCCAACTCCCGCGCACGCATGCAGACCGCCCTGACCTCCCGCGCGGCCGCGCTGGCGCCGCGCCCAGCGGTGCGTCGGGACGGGGAGGGAGGGTCGCCAAGGGGTTGGGGGGCGCGACGGTCGGCGGTTGGAGGCCTGCGCTTCGCGAATGGGAGCGCCGAGTTGTCTACTTCACTATGGGGGTGGCAGATCGGCGCGAGCCGGCCCGCGGGCGCCAATCCCGTCCGGGTCGCGCGCGCGCCGACGCGCGGCGTGCGGGCGCGGGGAGGGGCGGCGGCGCCGTGCGCCTCGCGAGCAGTGTTGAGCAGCCGCGCCACTACCCTGGGCGAGCGGCCGGGGGTCGCCTGCAGCGCGCCGCGAAAGCCGCGTGCCCGACCCCGACGCCCGACCCTCTTCAGGCCGCCCGCCGCGCCGTCGCCGCGCGCGCCCGCCCCGCCGCCTGGTGCCCCGGCCTGGAAGCGCCCGAGCACCTGACCGGCAGGTAGGAGATGGGGAGATGAGAGAGAGGGCGAGGCTGCTGCGCGCGGGCCGAACCCAACCCCTTGTCCCTCTTCACAGCATGCCCGCCGACTACGGCTTCGACCCGCTCGGCCTCGGCGTCAACCCCGAATCGTTAAAGTACTTTGCCGAGGCCGAGCGCGTGCACGCGCGGTGGGCGATGCTCGCCGTCGCCGGCATCCTCGGCCAAGAATTGATCCGCCCGGACGTCTTCTGGTACGAGGCCGCGACCAAGGTCGACCTCCCGTTCAACATCCAGGGCCTGGTCGCGTTCCAACTGATCACCATGCACTGGGTGGAGTCGAAGCGCGGCTACGACCTGCGCGCGCCGGGCTCGCAAGACCAAGACCCCATCTTCTCCTCGTTCTCCCTCCCCAAGCACGAGGTCGGCTACCCCGGCGGCATCTTTGCGCCGTTTGTGCCGGGCGACCTGGCGACGCTCAAGGTCAAGGAGCTCAAAAACGGGCGCCTCGCGATGCTCGCGTTTGTCGGGTTTGTCATGGCGGCGCAGGTCACGGGCAAAGGCCCTCTCGGCGCGCTCTCCGAGCACCTGGCCAACCCTATCGGGACGACCATCTTCTCCAAGGCGGTCGTGACGCCCGCGCAAGTCATTCAGCCGGGTGAGGAGAGGCGAGGGAGGCCGGGGCGCGCAGCGGCGCGCTCGCCTCGACCGCCGCCGCCCACCCCTCCCCACCCCTCCTCCCTCCCCCAGTCTGCAAGATCGCGCCGTTCGCCGACTTCCAGGGCATCAAGATCCCGACGCCGTGCCTGTTCCCGGGTCTGTGGCCGTGAAGAGGGATGGGCGCGGCGCGCGCGTGGGTGGGGAGCCGTGTAGCGGGTCCACCGAGCGAGACGAGACACACACACACACGCACAGAGAGAGAATGCGTGCGCGGGACGGGATCGCCCGCCGCGCCGTTGGGTCTCTCGAGGTTGGCCGACCCGGCGCCGCGCCGCGCCTTCTCCCACCCACTCCTCCCTCACCGCCCCCTGGCGGGACCGCCGCTCCCCCTCATGTCGTCCCGGCGCATCGCGGCCGTCACTTGGCGCGCGGCGCGCGCTCTGGCGGTGCGCGGCGGAGGGGGCATGGTGCCGCGCGCGGCGCCCGCGGTGGCGCGGGCGCGCCTCACGCCATCCCTCCCCTTCCATGCAGACGGCACCGTGTAGTAGCGCGATGGCGGGCGTGGCGGCTGGCCCAGGTGCGTGCGTGGGGGCGGGAGCCACGGCGGCGGCGCGCGCGATGCGCGGCGGCCCCCGGCGGGCGGCCGCGACGCCTGGGCACACGCGCGCGCCCGCCACGCGACGTTGTTCATCTCTGCCGCCCGGATGGGGTGGCGACCCCGCTCAGGCCCGCGGCCGCCGACCCCCCGCGGCCGCTTCGTTCCCCAGCGCCGCGCGCCCTCGCCGCCGCCGCCCGCCCGGCCAGGTGAGGAGGCGGTTTTGGATGTGGGGCATAGAGAAGGCGCTGCCCGCGAGCGCCAGGCGCCGACAACTCCCCCTCTTCCAGCTCGCCCGTCTTCGCGCGCGCCCTCCACTCGACCCCCTCCCCTCCCGCCCCCGTCTCCGTCATCGTCCCGTCCATGGGCGACTCCATCACCGAGGGCACGGTCGCCACCGTGGACCGAGCGGTGGGCGACGTCGTGCGCGAGGACGACTTGATCGCGCAGATCGAGACGGACAAAGTGACCATCGACGTCCGCTACACCGAAAAGGAGGCGGGGACGGTGACCGCGGTCAACGTGGCGCCCGGAGACACGGTGGCGGTGGGGGCCGCGGTCGCGACGGTGGAGCAGGGGGGGGTGGAAGAGGCATCGGCGCCTGCGAAAGCCGAGCCCGCGGCCGAGCCCGCCGCGGCCGCGCCCAAAAAGGCGGCGCCGGCCGCGCCCAAAGCCGCGCCGGTCGCGCCCAAGGCCGCGCCCGCGCCGCCGGCCGCGGCCGCGGCCGCCGCCCCCACCCCTCCGTCCCACCCCGGCGCGCGCCCCGAGCGCCGCGTCAAGATGACGCGCCTGCGCGCCCGCGTCTCGGAGCGCCTCAAAGCCTCCCAGAACACGTACGCCATGCTAACCACGTTCAACGAGGTCGACATGACGGGGTTGATGGAGTTGCGGGCTGCGTACAAGGACGCGTTCCTGGAAGCGCACGGCGTCAAGCTCGGCTTCATGTCGGCCTTTGTCAAGGCCGCGGCCGACGCCCTGGAGCGCGTGCCGGCCGTGAACGCGGTCATTGACGGGGACGAAATCGTCTACCGCGACTACACCGACGTGTCGATCGCGGTGGCGACCCCGAAAGGGCTCGTCGTGCCCGTGCTGCGCGGCGTGGACGGCATGAGCTTTGCGCAGGTGGAAGCGGGCATCGCGGCGCTGGGGAAGAAAGCGCGGGACGGGACGATCTCGGTCGACGACATGGCGGGCGGCACGTTTACGATTTCCAACGGCGGCGTCTATGGTTCGTTGCTGTCCACGCCCATCATCAACCCGCCCCAGTCGGCGATTTTGGGCATGCACTCCATCCAGAGCCGGCCCGCGGTGGTGGGCGGGGCCATCGTTGCGCGCCCTTTGATGAACGTCGCGTTGACCTACGACCACAGGCTCATCGACGGCCGCGAGGCGGTTACCTTTCTCAAGCGCATCAAGGACGTGGTGGAGGACCCGCGCCGGCTGCTGCTGGATTGCTGATGGAAAGGGGACGAGGGAGGGAGGGAGGAGGGCGCGGCCCGCCGCGGCCGCGGCGCGGCGTGTGAACGAGGCAATTCGGTTGACACACCACCCGCTCGCCGCCCCGTCACCCGGACTGGTAGAGCCGCCGCACGCCGTCCAGCCCCGTCGCGACGCGGGTCACCGGGCAGCAGCCGTGCGCGCGCACGTGTGCGGTGAGGCAGGGGTAGCAGAAGACGTGCCCCGACGCCACCGCGAGCGCCGGGTTGGTGCGGGGCTGCACGCAGAGCGGGCACAGTCCTGGATCCTCTGGCACCGCGACCCCCAGCGAGTGCGGGAGCGGCGGCGGCGGGGGCGGCGGCGGGGGCAGCGGCTTCCTTCCCCCCAGCGCGGCCTCGCCGGACGCGTACCACCACTCCAGGGCTTTGAAGCCAAAGACGGCCAGGATGAGGGCGGAGCGCGCGTGGTCGGCGACGGCCCAGCGAAAGCGCGCAGAGGCGCGCGCGAGCGCGCCTGCGCCCGCCGTCGCGTCCCGGCGGGCGCTCCATTTCAGCGCATCGGCGTCAAACAGCTCGGGGCCCGACACGCGCAGCGTGACCTGGCGCAGCAGGGCGTGGCCGGGCGAGAAGAAGCGAGGGGGAGGGGGGGAGGGGGTCGGCGACGCCGTGTCGCTCCTGCCCTGTGCCCCACCCCCAACGCGTGTGTCGAGCAGATAGGCTGTTTGATAGACAAACCGCAGGCCTTCCACGGCGGCCACAACGGACGGGTGCGCGGCGACCGCCGCGCGCACCGCCGCGCGGCGCACGCGCGCCAGCGCCGAGAGGGGCGGTGCATCGACCGGCGCCGGTGTCAGCGTCAGCACGCGCGCGCCGCCGGGGCCGGGGCGCGTGTGCGCGGCGATGACGGCGTCGAGCTTGGCGCGCGCGTATGGCGCGAGCACAAGAAACGCCAACGTCCTCCTCCGCTCCCGCCCCGACAGCGGCCGCCGCGTGACGGCGCCGCCGGGGGTGAGTGGGGCGCGCCGCAGGCCGTAGAGCGTGTCGGCGAAAGTGGCGGAACTGGACGCGAGGGAGGTGGCGTCCAGGAGCGCGGTCAGCAGGGCAAAGAGCTCGTCCTCGTAGGCGAGCACGCGGTGGATGATGGGGCGGTGCTGGGCGGCGACCTGGGAAGAAGGAGGGGGCAGCGGGCGTCGGCGCCCCATCCCCGGCCCAGCAAGCGCCTCAATCGCGCCGCCCGCCCGTCCGCGTCCATCCACCCACCGACAGCGTGTACGCCAGCGCGGCTTTGAGGGAGGGCATGAGGCGGTCCGCCGCGACCATCTCGAAAAAGGTGGGCGCCGCGCCGCCGTCGCCGGCGAGGGCCACGAACGACATGGCAGGCGGGTGGGGTGGGGTGGCCGGCGCGGGCGCGGGCGGCGCTGGGCGCGCCCGCGCTGGGAGAGTGGGAGCAAGAGGTCGCCGCCGCTGCTGCCACTGCCGACGCCGACGCCGCCGCTCCTCGATGTGGGGACAATGGGACAATGCTGTGACAGATGCGCTTCGCAACCGGGCCCGAAAAAGGACCGGGACAAAAACACCGAACTCATCCTTTTCTAGTCGTCGTCGCCACCCCCTCCCCCTCCCTTCTTCGCGCCCAGCGCCAGCACCTGCACGACGCCCTGCGAGTTCGCCGCCAGCAGGGTCCCCGTGCCCGGCCGCCAGCAGACGGCCGACACGAACGGGGGCGGCGCGCCGTCGGCGCGCGGCGGCGGCGGCGCGCCCGCCGCGGGCGCGACCGCGCGCCGCGCGACGGGCCGCGCCATCGACGCGTGGTAGACGACGACCTCGTTGGATTCGGAGCCGCACGCGAGCAAATCCCCCGACGCGGCCAGGCCGACAAAGTGGCGCTCGTTGGCGTGCCCGCGGAAGACGCGCGCGGGGTGCGGCGCGGCCGCCCCGCCGCGCGGCGCGCCGCCCCACAGGCGCAGCGTGGAGTCGGTGGACGCCGAGACCAGGCCCGCAGCCGAGTGGCGCACGTAGGAGACGGCCTTGCGGTGGCCGGCGAGGACGGAGAGGGGGGTGGCCGGGGACCGGATGTCGTACACGCGCACGGCGTGGTCGGCCGCCCCGACCGCCACCTGCGTCCCGCCCGCGGCGGGGTCGAACGCGACGCAGCATACGTTGGCGCCGACGGCGAGCGTGAGCGAGGGCGCGCGCGCGGACGCGGCCCAGAGTTTGGCGGTGCCGTCGTCCGACGCGGTGGCAAACACGCCGCCCCCGGCCGGGCTCCAGTCGGCGCACCACACGCGCCTGTCGTGCGCGTCAAACTCCGTGATCGGCCTGGCCGTCGCCACGTCCCACAGGGTGGCGCAGCCGTCGTAGTCGGTGGCGAGGAGGGTGTGCGGCGCGCCGCCCGCGGCGGGCGCCCACACCGCGCACGAGAGCTTGGCGCGCGCGTCGAGTTCCACGACGGCCGCCGGCGCCTCTTCGCCGGATTGGGCCGCGTCGATGACCGCGTCGCAGTCGTAGACGGCGACGCGGCGTGCGACGCCCGCCGACGCGAAGCGCGCGCCGCCCGCGTCGAAATCCAGGGAAGACAGAATGGCCGCGCCCCGGTCGCCGCGGGGCGGGGCGACGGACGCGATTAATTCCAGGTCGGAGCAGTGGACAAAGACGGAGAGCAAGCGCGAAAACTCTTGGAGGCCGGCCGGCGGCCGGGCGTCCGCGGCGGCGCCCGCGTCCGAGCCGCCCCCGCCCTCGCAGCGCAGCGAAAGGTAGCACTCTTGCAGGTCGGAGAATTGGGCGACGACGCGGCGCTTGGTCGCGCGCGCGGTCGCGGGGTCGATCGCGGTCGGGAGGGCCAGGGTGCCCCGGCGGGCAGCGGTAAGGCCGCCCGACGGGCTCAACACGATGGCCGTCTCCACGCTGGCCGACGGCGCGTCGTCCACGGGCGTCGCGCGGGCGCCGCGGGGGACGGCGTCGGCGGCGGCGCCCGCCGCGGTCGACCGCGCGGGCGACGCGCGGCGCGCGTCGGCCGACCCGCCGGCGGGCACCTTGCCTGGCGCGGGCTCGTCGGCGGATGAGTCGGTCGGGGAGGCAGCAGCGGCGGGCGCAGGCAGGAGCGCGCGCGGCCCCGCACCCCCTCCTTCCTCGAGCGCGGCCGCCCCCGCGCGGCCGGCGGCCGACACGATGGCCAAGTCGGCCTCCACCGCGTCCAGCTCGGCGCGCAGCGAGCGCAGGCGGGCGGCCTTGCGCGCGCGCGCGTGCGCGAGAAACCGGCCGAGCAGCCTCAGATCGGCCACCTCGCCCGCCGCCGCCGCCGCGTCCCGCCTCCGGGACAGCTCGACCAGGGCGGCGTCCAGGACGGCGGCGTCGACGGGGGCGGCGGGGTCGGCGAGCAGGTCGGCGAGCGCAGCGGCGGGGGGGGGGCGCGCCGCGGACGCGGTCGCCGCGCTGGAAGCGGCGGCGACTCTGGCTGCGGCCTGGGAAGAAGAGAGGGAGGGGTGTGTCAGGCGACATGCATGCCACGGCCACCGGCGGCAGCCCCAGCCCCTATCCGTGGCAGTTGCGCCGGCCGGCGCGCCAGCGCGCCGCCACGGCGCGGGCGGGCGACGCGGCCCTAATGGCGGCCTCGCCCAGCGATCCAGACCCTCCCCCGCCCCACCCTATACCTTTTGCAGCGGCAAGCAGGGCACCAGGGACTCGGGCGCGGTCGGCGCGGCACACGACCAGCAGAGCGGCCGCGCGGCGAGCGCGGCCCGCGCGCACGCGGCGCACGCCGCGTGCCCACAAGGGGCTACCAAGGGGTCTTCATAGTTGGAGAGGCAGATGTCGCAGGTCAGGGCGCCGCCGAGCAGGGAGGGCGCAGCGCCTGCCATTTCGACCGCGGTTGCGGCGCGGGAGCGCGCACCCGGTGGCTAGCCGGGACCAGTGGGTGCGCCTCGCGCCGGCCCGCGGAGGCGGGGCGGCCGAGGGCGGCTGTGCGAGTGTGGAGAAAACAGGCGGCGTCGGCCGACCCAGTTTCGCCGGCCGTCACATTCTTCAATGCCGCCCGGCAAGCCGCCCGCCCCCCACCCAGGCGCGGCCGCCCTGACGGCCGCCCCCTGCGTCGTGCTGGGCACCGCGAGCGCGGCGCGCCGCCGCGTGTTCGACCGCCTCGCCGCTGAAGCCGTTTTTTCGTACACAGTCGAGGCCGCCGACATAGACGAGCGCGCCATTCGGAAAAACGACGCGGTCGAGCTGGTGGTCGCTCTCGCGCGCGCAAAAGCGCGCGCGCTCCTCCCGCGCCTGCCGCGCGCCGGCCTCCTCGTGACCGCCGACCAGGTGGTGACATGGGGCGGGGAAATCAGGGAGAAACCGCGGGACGCGGGCGAGGCGGCATCCTTTTTGAGAGACTACCGCGCCGGTCCGCCAACGACCGTGTCGGCCGTCGCGGTCACCGACCTCGCCACGCGCCGCACCGCGGCCGGCACAGACACCGTGCAAATCGAGTTCGACCCCGCCACGCTCAGCGAAGAGAACGTGGCGACTTTGGCCGCCGACCCAGTCGTGCTCGGCTGCGCGGGCGGCGTCGCGGTCGAGCGGCCGCTCCTCGCCAACCGCACGACGATCCGCGGCGACCTGGAGTCCGTGTTTGGCCTGCCGCCAGGGCTCACGCTCGACCTGGTGGCGGCCGTGGCGGCGGGCGGCGGGGAGGCGATTGGGGAAGGAGACTGAAAGAAAAAACGAAACTACACCCCCCTCGTCCCTCACTCGACCACCCCCAACTCACGCCCCACCGCGACAAACGCGGCCACTGCTTCGTCCACCTGCTCGGCCGTGTGCGCGGCCGAGAGTTGGACCCGGATGCGGGCCTTGCCTTTCGGCACGACGGGGTAGGAGAAGCCGACGACGTAAATGCCGCGGTCGAGCATGGACGCCGCCATCGCGGTCGCCAGCCGTGCATCTCCCAGCATGACTGGGACGATGGGGTGGTCGCCGGCGCCGATGGTGAAGCCGGCGGAGCGCATAGCGCCACGAAAGCGGGCCGTGTTGGAGCGCAACGCGTCCCCCAGCTCGGGCGACCGCTCCACCAGGTCGAGCGCGGCGAGCGACGCGGCTACAACCGCGGGCGCGACCGAGTTGGAAAAGAGGTAGGGGCGCGCCTTTTGGCGCAGCGTCGCGACGACCGCCGCCGATGCGGCGGTGTACCCGCCCGTCGCCCCCCCCAACGCTTTTCCAAGCGTCGAATTCACGATGTCGGGCGCGCCGTGCATGCCGTAGTACTCGTCCGTGCCGCGCAGGGTGGCGCCGATGACGCCCGTCGCATGGCACTCGTCGATGAAGACTAGAGCGCCGTGCTTGCGCGCGGTCGCCACAATCTCCGGCAACGGCGCCACCGTGCCGTCCATGGAGAAGACGCCGTCGGTGGCGACGAGCTTGACGCGGGCGCCGGCGGCGTCGGCGTCGGCCAATTTTCTGTCCAAATCTTTCATGTCCGCGTGCGCGTACCGGTGCCGCCCCGCCTTGCACAGGCGCACGCCATCGATGATGGAAGCGTGGTTGAGCTCGTCCGAGATGATGGCGTCGTCCTTGGTGAGGATGGCTTCAAAGAGGCCCGCGTTGGCGTCGAAGCAGGAAGGGTACAGGATGGCGTCCTCCTGCCCGTGGAACGCGGCCAACCTCTTCTCCAGCTGTTTATGGATGTCCTGGGTGCCGCAAATGAAGCGCACGGAGGAGAGGCCAAAGCCGTGCGTGTCGAGCGCGGCGTGCGCGGCGGAGACGAGGGACGGGTGGTTGGACAGGCCCAGGTAGTTGTTGGCGCAAAAGTTGAGCACGTGCTTGTCGCCGGCGACGGCTGCAGAGAGGAGGGAAGGGGTGGGAAGGCTGGCCCGGGGCGAGCGAGGGGCGGATGAGCGCCCCCTCTCTCCGCTTCCGAGCGCACCAACCACCGGCCCCTGCGCTCCGAGCATCTGGGTCTCGGTCTTGAACGTGCCGGCGTCCCGCATGGCGGCGAGGCCGGCCTCGAGCGACGCGTCGAGCTCGTCGTCGGGGGCGGGCAGAGCGGCGAGAGCGCGGCGGGCGGTGGCCGCCGCCTCAACGGAGCGCCTGCTAAAGGTGCACGCCGCGGCACGGGCCAGCATTGGGACCGGGACGCCAGCGGCCGGGAGAGTGGCGAATCGCGCTGGCGCCGCGCCAGCCACTCTCCACCGTAGCCTCGGCGCGCTTTACGACCGGCGCGACATGGAGCTCGATGACCGCCTGTCCCTGCAGGTGGGTGGTGGTGGGAGAGGGCTCAGGGCGACCGTGCGTCGCCGCGCGCGCTTCGCACGACGCGCCACAATCGCCACCCCCCTCCTCTCTCCAGGGCGTCACCATCCTGGCCCAACCAGACACGGCAGACTTTGTGTTTGAGTCCGTGCGCTGGCGGGACGCGCGCCCGGACGCGGGCGGGCAGCCGGTCGCGACGCAGGCGCTCGTGGGGGCCATGGGTGAGAGAGCCGAGGGTGGCTGGAGCGAGAGAGAGGTGGCGTGGCGGTAAGGTGGTGGGAACGAGGCTCGAGGGCGGCCGCCAACGACAACGCCCTTCTTCCCCTTTCTTCCTTACTCAGTCGCCCTCGGCGCCCGCGTGGAACGTGACCCCGCGCACGCCACCCACGTCGTCGCCTGGCGCGCGGCCGACCTGGCGCGCTGGCCCGAGGCCGGGCGGCGCGTCGCGTCGGGCGCGGCCGCCGCGGTCACCCCGCTCTGGCTCTGGCAGGCCGTCTCCCAGCGCGCGCCTCCGCCGCTGGGGGATGCTCTGTGGCGCCCCATGCCAATCGTCCCGCTCCCTGGCACCCCAGGCGTCGAAATCACTCTGACCGGCTTCCTCGGCGACTTCCGCGCCGCCCTCCTCGCCCTCGCCGACGCCGCTGGCATGCGGGTGACCCGCCCCATGAACCTCGTCTCCTGCACCCACCTGCTGGCCGCCGATGTGGCGGCGGACGCGACGTCGGAAAAGTTGCGCCGCGCGCGCGAACCCGCGCAGGCCGCCCGCATCGCCGTCGTCAACCCCGCCTGGCTCTACGACTGCGTGCGCGCAGGGCGCGTGCTGCCGGGGGACGCGTACGCGGGGAACGTGCCCGGGGGGGCGCTCGAGCCGGCGGCGGTGCTCGCCGCGCTGCGCGGGCGGCCGCCGGTCGACCGCGCGCCGCCTTCCCCGCGCCGGGCGGGTACACCGCCTGCGATTGAGGCCGGCAAAGAAAACGCGGGGCCGGGTGAAGGCGCGGAGGAGGCCAAGAGCGGGGCGACCGAGGCGCCGGTCGCGGCGGCGGCCGTGCCTCCACCCCCGCCCGCGGACGACGTCCACTTCTCCCAACCCGCCTCGCGCCGCCTCCATTTCTCCCAAATCTCGGACGACCGCCCCAGCGGCGAGTCCCGCGGCGTGACTGCGAGCGAGCTCGCGGCGGCGCGCGGCGCGGCAGGCGCCCTGGCGGCCGCGCTCGCGGTCGACACGCAGGCGCTGGCTGGTGGCAAGGTAGCGTCGCGCATCAGCGCGGGGTCGGCCGAGCAGGCGGTGGCGGTAGAACCGGCAGCCGAGCTGGAGGTCGTCGCGCCGGCTGCGCAAGCGCCCGCGCCCGCCAAGCCGGCCGCCGACGGCGAGCCGGATGAGGCTCCGGCTGCTGCTGACGCACCCAAGGCCGCCCGGCGGTCGACGCGCAAGCGCCGCTCCGACGCGGGCGCCGCGCCCCCTGCGCTCGCGCCCGCTGCCGCCGCTCCCGCGGCCGCCGACCGCTTCAAGCAGCGGAAGACCGGGCGCCCCGCGCGCGCGGCGGCGACGGCGAGCCAGCCGCCCGTGGGCGAGGAGCGGAAGGGTCGCCGCGACGCGCCGCGCCGGGCCGACCCCGAGCCCGCAGCGGTCGAGGCCGCCGCCGCCTCCTCTCGCCCCTCCAGCGCCAGACCGTTCTTTGCCGTTGGCGGCCTGCACTCGGCCGAAGCGGCAGCCGCCGTCGCGTCCCTGCGCCGGCTCGGCGCGTCGGCCGAGGGCGGCCCCGCCGCCGCCCGCTGGCGGTCGCGCACGACGCACGTGCTGGAGCCGCGCCTGCGGCGGTCGGCGCGCACCCTGGCCGCGCTGGCGGCGGGCGCGTGGCTGCTCGACAGCGGCTACGCAGCCGCGTGCGCGGCCGCCGGGCGCCTGCTGCCCGAGGCGCCGCACGAGCTGGTCACGGACCCGTCGGGGCGCGTGGCGCGCCGCGCGCCCGCCCACTGGCGCCGGCGCGCGGCGTCCACGGGCGGCGGCGCGTTTGCGGGCCTGACCGTCGCGGTCCTCCCCGGCCTCGCGCCCGACGGCGCCGGCCCCGACAAAGACGACGTGGAGCGCATGCTGACAGCTGGAGGGGCAACCGTGGTGCCCGCGGCGACCGCCGTCGACCGTGGCGCCGACTTCGTCGTTGCGCCGCCCGACGCGGCCGCCGGCGACGGCCGCACCGGCGCCCTGCGCCGCGCCAAAGCGCTCCTTGTCTCGCCCGCGTTTGTCGTCACCTGGCTCGCCCAACCCATGGCCGACCTGGCGCCGCACGTGCTGTTTGGGGGGGGGGTCGCGGGCGGGCTCGCGGTGCGCGTTGCCGCGCGCCGCGGGTCCGGGTGAGAGAAAGAAAGAGAGAGTGCTTGAGGGTGGTGCGAGTAAGTGCAGGTGAACAACAACAGTGGTGCGGGGCAGGCGGGCGGCGCCGCCACCTCGTCCCTCACTCGCCCGCCGGCGGCAGGTCGGCCGCAAACGCGCGCATGAGCGACGGCTGCACGACTTCCACCCAGTACCCGTCCGGGTCGGCGATGAATGCGATGTCGGGCATCGACCCTTCACCGAGCTTTTTTATGAACGGGACGCCGAGCTTGGCAAAGCGCGCGCACGCCGATTCGATATCCGGCACCGAGACGCAAATGTGGCCAAAGCCGCGGCCGGGGTCGGCGTTGCCGTTGCAGTAGCCGGGGAAGGAGTCGTCGGCGTCGGTGCCGTAGTTGTAGCTGCGGTGGAGGGGGAGGAGAGGGGTGAGTGAAGAGGCTGCGAAGGCCGCCGCAGCCGCCGTCGCTGCCCCCACCGCCGGCCGCATCCACCGACGCCGCGGCCGACGCCTCGCGGTCGGCCAACGCGGCGGTGCCCCCTCCACACCCCTCCACCTCTCTCCCTCACGTCAGTTCCAGCACGCCAGGCTGCCCGAAGAGCGCCTCAAGCCGGTCGTCTTCGGCGGCGGCCATTGGAGCAGTGCCCATGTGGAGAAAGAGGAGATCGAACTGGCGGTCAGGGAATTCGATGCGGCCGGCGAGACGGAAGCCGAGGACGCGCGTGTAGAAATCCAAACTCTTCTCCGCGCTCTTGACACGCAGCATGGTGTGGTTGAAGACGTAGCCCGCGGTGGCGCGGTCGCGCGTCGGGTGGACGCCCTGGAGAAAGGACTGGGGTGGCGCGGCGGCGCCCGCACGCCCGCCCGCGGAATGCGCCCCCGCAGCGCCGACTCGACACTCGCACCGGCGTTTCCTTGAGGTCGGCGAGGGTGGCCATCGTCGAGTGGGGCCGAACCTGGCGCGGGATGCGGCCGCAGGAGTGAGCCGCGCTCGACGCCGGCGCTCTCTCTCTCTCCCTACACACACCCTCATCGCCTCTTCTTAAACACCACGTCCGACCGCAGCACGACCTTCTCACCCGCTGTCACGCGCGCGCCTTCATGCGGCAGGCACGCGTCCCCGTGCACGTGCAGAAGCGCGAGGCCTGGGGTCGGCGCGACGGCCGCGACGAGCTTGGGGGCGCGCCGGGGGACGGCCTCGGCGAAAAACCGGGTCTCGCCGCCGCCACAGGGGGTGAGGTAGAGGAGGAGGGTGTAGCGGGTGGCGTGGCGGTCGTCGATCGCGTCTGAGTCGTCGTAGTGCAGTTTGAACACGTCGCCCGGCGCGTAGCGATACACACGCACGTTGGGGTTGAGACCCACGGCGTCGTCCCGCGCTGCGGCCGGCAAGGCGGCCAGGATCGCCTTATGCAGCGCTTTCCAGAGCGCACGCGCAAACGGCGCGTCGACGACCGCCAGCCGCCCGCACGAGCGCACCGCCTCGCCCGCGGCCGGCCCGCGCGAGCCTTGAGCGTCAAAGCCGGCGGCAGCGGTGGCTTGCACGAGGGCCGCGCACTCGGGCGGGGTGAGCGCGCCGGCGAGCGTGAAGAGGGTGCCATCTTTCTGCCCCAGCTGGGTCGCGGCCAGGGCAATCTTGGGCGAGATGATGGGCCAGTGCACCTCGCGGTCGGCGCGGGGTGCGGCGCCGCCCCACGCGCGCTGCATCGCGGCCACTCTGAACGGCGCCGGCGACGGCGCTCGGCGCACTCTCCGACCCCCGCCCGCCTCTAGTCGAGCGCCCACCGGGTCTGCACGACTGCACCCTGCCCGCCGAGCGCGTGCGACCCCCCCTCCCTCCCCCCGATGGCCGCCGCGCCGCCGCCCGACGACGGCTTGCGCGCCGACGGCCGCGGGCCGACGGTCGTCAGGTGGGATGGAGAGAGAGGTCGTTTGGGGTGCGTGCGGCTGGCAGGCGGCGGCGGCGCGGCCGTCGACCCCTCCTCTTCCTCTCCAGGTCACAGCGGTGCGAGCGCTCCCCCCTGCACCGCGTCGACGGCTCCGCCACCTGGTGTCAAGGCGCCACCTCGGTCACCGCCGCCATCCATGGCCCGCGCGCGACGACCGCGCGCGGCGAGTGCCCGACCACGGCGACCGTCGGAGCCGAGTGGGCGCCCGCCGGGGGGGCGCCCGCGGACGAGCACCGCGCATTTGAGCGGTTGATCGAGGGGGCGGTGACAGGGGCGCTGCGCGGGTCGTTGCTGCCGCGGACGGCTGTGTCGGCTGTCGTCGCGGTCGGCCACGACGACGGCGCGACGCTCGCGGCCGCGGTCAACGCGGTCTCAGCCGCCATGGTGGACGCCGCGCTTCCCTTGCGGCACACGCTCTGTGCTGCGGCGGTCGCCGTCGATTCGGGCGGCCGGCCGGCCGCCGACCCGACCGCCGCGGAAGAAGCCGCCGCGGCGTCAGTCGCCACGTTCGTCTTTGCCGCGTTCGCGCCCGAGCCCGGCGCGCCGCCTGCGCTGGACGGCGACACCGTCGTCGCGTGCCACGTGCGCGGGCGGGTGAGCGACGAGGCGCTGCTCGCCGCCGAGGCGCTCGCGCGCGGCGCGGCGGCCCGGGTGGCCGTGTTTCAAAAGGCCGGCCTGGTCAAGAGTTTGGCGGCCGCGGCGGGGGAGGGAGTGACGGCGGGGGCCGTGTCGTGAGTCCAGCGCGTCCCTCCTCCCTCGCGCACTCGTGCCACGCTGACGCCCCTGGCCCGCGCCCTCCTCCGCCGCTCACCCCGCCCCATGCTGGGCGTGCGCGCCGCGTCCGATAACGTGCCCCAGGGCGCCCTCAAAATGGCCAAGCCCGACCCGGCGCCCGCGCTGCGCGTCAAGAAGCTGCACCCCGACGCTCGCCTGCCCGTGCGCGGGTCGGCCAAGGCGGCGGGGTATGATCTGGCCAGGTGGGGGCATTGGAGGAGGGGGGGCGAGGCGGCGGATGGCGCGCCGAAATTCGGAATCGGCGCCGCGCGCGCCTGCCGACCCCGCCTCCCTCCCACCCCGCCCCCCCGTCCAGCTGCGCCGACGTCACCATCCCCGCCCGCGGGCGCGCCGTCGTCCCCACCGGCCTCGCCCTGGCGTGCCCCCCGGGCACCTACGCGCGCGTGGCGCCGCGGTCCGGCCTCGCGGTCAAACACTTCATCGACACCGGCGCCGGCGTCGTGGACGAAGACTACCGGGGCGAAGTCGGGGTGGTGCTGTTCAACCACGGGGAGGCGGATTTCGAGGTCAAGGCCGGCGACCGCGTCGCGCAGCTCATCCTGGAGCGCATCGCCACGCCGCCCGTTGCGGAAGTGGACGACCTGGATGCCACGGGGCGGGGGGCGGGGGGGTACGGGTCGACGGGGGTGGGGTCGTGAGACAAGAGGAGAGGAGAGAGGCCGCGGTGCGCTCGCCCGCTGTGAAACGCCACGCCCACCCGATCGCACAATGGCCACCACTCGCCTCCCGCGCATCACTGCTCGCCCGAGAGCGCGCGCTCGAGGCGCGCGGGCCGGCGGGGCAGCGCGCGCTGCGGCACGTCCCACGCCGCGGGCGGCGCCTTGCCGCGCGGCGCGTACCGCGGTGTGGGGCGCGAGGGGGCGGGCGCCGGCGGGTTGGCGCGCCGGGGCTCGAGCGGGCGGCGAGCCGGTCGCGCGGCCGCAGCCGGCGGCGGCGCGCGTGCGAGGCGGCCCTCCAGGCAGTCGACCGTCGCGCGCAGCGTAGCCAGCTGGGCGGCCAGGGCCGCGATTTTGTCGGTGGGGGACGTGGGCGAGGCGGCCTCCGCCACCTCCTCCTCGCCCTCCGCGTCCCAGCGCGCCGACAGTGTCGGCCCCTCCCGCGCCACCCGCCTCGCTTCCGCCCCCGCGGCCGCAGCCTCCAACGCGCCGCGCACGGTGGCCGCCCGGCGGGCGAGGCCGGCGGGCTGGCCGCCGGGACCGAGCGCGCCGGCGTGCCGCGCGGCGGCGAGCGCGGCGTCGAGCCGGGCGAAGGCGGCCTCCACGCGTGCAAGTGCGGGCGGAGACGATTGAGGCGAGTGCTGCTCGGACATGGTGCGCGCGAAACGGTCGGGAAGGGGAACGGGTGTGCGCGCGCGCGTGCGGCGCCGCGCACTTAGTCTGGACTCCGAACGCCGGATGCGGGGCCTGCGCGCGCTGCGCCCGCGCGCCGCGCCCGCCCGCCCCGTCCACCGCTGCCGCGCGACCGCGGCGTCGCCAGCGGATGTCGTCCCTCCGCCGCTGACCGCGGCTGCTCTCGCCGCTTCGGCGCGGCTCGCAAGGCTCGCCGGCGCGGCCTACCAAGCGGACGACGCAGCGCTCGCGGTCAAGCTGGAGTCGGAAGGTGCAAAGCTGGTCGCGTGCGGGAGCTCCTATTACACGAGGTGGTACGTCGCGGCGCAGGGTTCGACCGGCGCGCGCGTCGTCGGCATCCGCGGCGTCACCTGGACCGCGCCCGGCCCCGACTCGCTGCGCACGGCGCGCGCCATGGCCAACGCGTGGCCCGCGCCGCTGGCCGCGGGCGGGCGCGTGCTGGCGCACGCGGGGGTTGGGGAGCTCGCAAAGGAGCTCGCCGCCACGCTCCGCCCCCACCTCCGCGCCGCCCCCGCGGGCGCCACCCTCGACCTCACCGGTCACTCCCTGGGCGGCGCCCTGGCCGTCACCCTGGCCGCCCTGCTCGTCGACGCGGGCGACGTCGCGCCCGGGGGGGTGCGGGTTGCCGCGTTTGGCGCGCCGCCGACACTCGCGCCCGCGCGCGACGCGCCGCCGCCTTTGGCGGCATTGGGCATGCCGGCCGACGCCGTGCTGGCGTTCATCGCGGCGGGCGACCCGGTGCCGCGCTGGCTCGCCGCGTCGGATCCCTCGTTTGCCGCCGCCGCCGCGCTGCCGCCGCTCGCCGGCTTGCTTCGCCTGCGGGAGTTGCTGGGCGCAGAAACGTTGACCCAGTCGCGGTTTCTTTTCAGCCAGGGCCAGGTCGGGCGCACACACCTGCTCACCTGGTCGCCCGACGAAGGCCACGCCGCGCGCCCGCTCGCGCCCGCGGCCGTCGACGCCGCGCTGGCGGCCGCGGCGCCGGACGCCGCGGCCGCGCCGGGCGGCGGGGGGACGCTGCGGCGGGCCCTTGGGTTTCTCCTCGACCACGCGCACACGAGCTACGCGGACGACCTCGCCGCGGCCGCCGCGACCGCCGCGCGCCGCGAGGAGGCGGTCCCGGGAGGGCGTGCGTGAGCCGGTGCGTGTTTCATTGTTGGCGCCCCTTTCCCACCCTACACCCTTTACTGCAACCACACCTAGCCCCCGCCCGGCCCCGCCTCGCTCTTGCGCCGCTTGCCGCCGCCGCCGTCTCCATCGGGCCGCGGAAGCAGGGGCGGGGCCGGCCCCAGGAGCTCGGCCTCGCGCGCGGCGGCCGCCGCGCGCTTGGCGGCCGCCTTGCGCGCGCGCGCGTCTGGCGCGCCCGCGTCCCGCTCGGCTGCGGCGGCCTTGGCGCGGTCGACCAGAGGGGCACGCGCGCGCCGCAGGCGGGCGTCGGCCAGGCGCGCGGCGTCGGCCGAGGGCGGGTCGGCGGCGGCGGCCGCAGCGGCGTCGAGAGACGCGATCGCGGCGCGCAGCTCGGCCTCGACCGCGGCCGCGTCTTTACTAGCGTGCCCACTGGCGTTGGCGACGGCCAGGGTGGCGGCGTGGGCTGCATAAGCCGATGCGAGCGAGGCCTGCAGCCCTTCCTTGCGCGCACCCGACCGCAGCGCCGCCAGTGCCAGCTGGCCCGGTGTGTGCGTCAGGGGGCCGTCGGTGCGCAGCAGGACGGCGAGCGCGCGGTGGGAGGCGGCCTGGGCGGCGTCCAGGGCGGCCGGGGAGGCAGCCGCCACGTCGGCGGCGAGCGCCTCGGGCGCACCCCCGGCACCCGCGTCGCGCAGCAGGACCCAGTGGCCTTCCAGGGCGCGGTGGGGGAGCCAGATCAGCAGGTCGAAGCCGATGCCTTGGAGGAGGCCCGGCTCGCGGCGGAGGAGCGTCGCCGCTGCGGCCCCGGCCGCGCCCGCGAGCCGGTCTGCCGAAATATAACTCTCCTCCGCTTTGGCCGCCACGTACACGCACGTCAGCATGACGTCCTTGGGGTCGTGTTCGAGGGCGGAGGACCGCGCGAAAAAGCGGTGGAGAAAGTAGAGCGCGGTCGCGGCCGTCTTCGCCGGCATGCCCAGCGACCCGCACAGCGTCTGGGCTTGAGCCGCGAAAAAGGAGACGAGAGTGGTCTGGTCGGCGGGGGTCGGCGGGTCTTCAAGGGGGGGGGCGTCGGGCGCGGCCTGGCGAGAGAGGAAAGTGGGAATCGGGGGTCGCTCGCGATCCGCTTTTGAGCCCACACAGACTCACACACCACCACGCACGCTCTGAATTGCGTCCAGGCCGCGCTGCCAGGCGTCGGCGCGCATGGCAGCCTGTGGAGAAAGAGAAGGGCGGTGCTTGAGCAAGAGGGCACGGCTTGCCTCCCTCCCGCCCCATTACCGATCCTTCACTCCACCACCCCACCAGCTGCTCGGGAGTGAAGAGCCAGCGGCCGCGGTGGGTGGACGTGCGAAACTCCATTGCGGCCCCGACCGCCGGCGGCGGCGTCGATCGATGAGAGGATGCGCGGGCAAAGGCGGCAGGCCCCGCGGGCGACGCCGGCCGGGCGACGATGCGGCTGCCGGCGCCGCGAATGTGAGCGTCTGCCGTCGCTGCCGCCACGCACTCTGCCGCCGGCGTCCAACGCCGCCATGACGGCCGCCGCCCCACAGCGCGTGACCGACGCCCAGCTGGGCATCCGTCCCGGGTGAGAGATGAGGGAGCGGTGTGGGGAGGGCGCTGCGTCGGCCTAGCAGCGGCGGCCGGGCTCGCCTCCTCCGCCGCCGACCGCCTCCTCTCTTCCCACTTCTCAGCGAGGAGTACGACGGCCCTCTCGAACTCGACCTGGGCAACATGGCCGCGTTCGACCCGTCCCCCCTGCCCGCATCCGCGGCGGCGACGCCCGCGTCGCTCGCCGCGCTCGCGTGCCGCGCCGCCCAGTCCCTGGTCAACGCCCTGTGGTCGCTGCCGTCAGAGGCCGCGCCTGTCGGCCGCGTGGCCGAGCTGCCGCGCCCGTCGACGCCCCTGCCGCGCCAAAAGCCGCCCCCGGCTCCCCGTCCCCCCACGCGCTGGGAGGCGTTCGCCGCCCAAAAGGGCATCGTCAAGAAGAAGCGGTCCAAGCTCGTGTTTGACGAGGACGCGAACGAGTGGCGGCGCCGGCACGGCAAAGGGCGCGTCGGCGACGACGCCGACGTTCATGTGGTCGACGCCAAGCCGGGCGACGTCCTGGGGACGGACCCGTTTGCGGAAGCGGCGGCCGCGCGCCGGGACAAGCGGGCGACCAACAAGCGGCAGCAGCTGGGCAATTTGAAAAAGGCGGCGGGCAAGAAGGGGGGTGGGGCCTTGGCCCTGCCGCCCACGCTGCGCCTGGCGGCCGCGCTGCCGTCGCACGGCAAGGGCAAGCCGGTGCGGTCCGCGGACGCGCGCCCGGCGCTGCGCGCGGCCAGCAAGGCGGCAGGCGTGTCGACCGCGTCGCTCGGCAAGCACGACGCGCTCGCGTCGGGCGAAACGCGGGCCGACCGGGCGAGGGCGCTGGCGGGGCCCCGGCGCAAGTTCGAGCCAGTCGTCGGCGGGTCGGACGCGGCGCGCACGGCGAACATTGTCGACCGCGTGATTCGTTCGAACGCGGACGACGTCATCGACACCGGCCGCGCCGTCGCCCGCCTGGAGGGCGAGAGGCGCAAGGAAGTGGCCGCGGTGCGGGCCGCGGGAGGCGGGGCCGACGACGACTGGCGCGCGCGCGGCCGGGCCAAGTCGGCGGGCGGCGGCGCGCGGCGGTCGAAGTTTGGGCGCCCCGTCGCCAAGGGCTGGACCAAGGCCGACTCCAAGGCCAAGACGGCGGCCAAGAGCGCGGCGGGGCCGGACGGCAAGCGTGGGGGGAAGAAGGCGGCCCGGCCGCCGGCGCCGGGCGGCAAAAAGGGGGCGCCGGCTCGCGGGCGCGGCAAAAAGTGAGGGCCGCAGTGTGTTGTTTTCCGTGCTTTTGCAAACCAAACCAGACGCGCGCACAGAGGCAGGCGGCGGCGGCGGAGAGGGTCGCCGCCGCCGCGCCCACCCCTCTCTCTCTCCCTCACGGCAGCAGCAGCCGCACGATGGCGGCCCCTGCGTCCAGGTCGGGCCCGTGCCGCGCGGCGCCCGCGCCGCCGCGCGCGTCCGGGACGAGCCACGCGTCGACGCGCCCGCCCGTCGCGGCGAGCCCCTGCTGCATTTGAAACTCGAGCGCGGCGTCCGTGTCGGCCTTTTCCACGTGCTCGGTCAGGCGCTTGACGAGCGTGGCTTCGGTGGTCGTCCCGTCGCGGACGCCAGAGAGAATGTCGCGCGCCGCTTCCAGCTTGCGCCGCTTCCCCCCCACCGCCGGCGCGTCCGCCATCGCCTCCATCACCGCAAACAGCGCGGCCGCCGCGTTGGGCACGTACTTGGCCAGGTTCTTCTTGCGGTGCGCCTGCTCCCGCGCGGCCGCCGCGCGCGCAATTTTGACCTTGAGCTGCACCCCGCACGCCTGCACCGCCGCCTTGACCGCGGCCACCATGTCGTCCATGTCGTCCGCGATGTACTCTTTGCCGGCGCCTTTGTACGGGATGCGGGTCGAGACGACAGAGACAAAGACGCCGACGCGGTCGGTCGCTTGCGAGATTTTGTAAGCCGCCCAGTTGACGCGCTTGGTCGCGGTGCGCGTGATGACGTCCGACCCGGCCTCAAAGAGCAGCGGGATGCGGTTGGCGAAGCGGTGCACGTTGATGCCGGGCTTGACGCCGCGGCCGCCGAGCGAGACGGCGGCCTCGACGACAAACGCGTGCCCCTCGAGCACGCGCGCCTCGCCCTGGTGCGTGGCGACGAGGTCGGGGCGAAACTCTTTGGTGATGCCGAGGCGCAGGTTGTACTCGCCTAGGAGGGAGGGGAGAGGGGGGGAGGGAGGTGAGCCGCGGCGCGGCCGCCCCTCGCGTGCGCGGCCCCCACCCTCTCTCTTTCCACACTCACCCGCCGGGCTCAGGTGGTCCCCGCTCGGATCATCAAACTTGGCCTCGTGCAGCAGCTGGTGCAGGCGAGCCGCCTGCTTGGCGTCCAGCGTGCGCGGGTCGGTGTCGGGCGCCATGCCCGCGCGCGCCTCGGCCGCGAGGCGGTCGGCGTGCGCCTTGGACACGCAACTGAACTCGCGCGCCAAGAACGCGCGCAGCGTCGGTGCACGCGTCGTCGTCAGCAGCCGCTTCACGAGCTCGAGGTCGACGGAAGCCGGGTGGTGCTTGACCGGCGCGGGCGGCGGCGGCACCACGTCGGTCCGCCGCGCAAACGTGAGCGCGAGCGACCCCTTGCCCCCCTCGCCCTCGTACGCAAACTTGAACTGGGCGTACGGCGTGATGACCGCAATTTGGCGCAGGTAGCGCAGGACCTTGGAGCGGGCGTAGGTCCACGAACCCTCAATCGTCACCGCGAGCGCCGTCCCGCGCCAGCGCCCCGGGTTGGCCTCGACGGCGGCCGAGTGCACGTTGGGCTCGTTGCGGTGGATGTCGATGTCGAGCACGGTGTGCGAGAGTCCGCCGGAAGGAGAGGTGGAGGTGCGGACGTCGATCGGGAGCCCTGTCGACATTTTCGACCAGATGAGCGCCATTTTCGCGCCCAGCCCAAACTTGCCCCGCGTCTGGCACACGCCGTACTTGGTGCCCGACAGGACGCGGCCCAGCAGGTCGGGCACCGACTCGTGCGGCATACCGGCGCCGTTGTCGGTCACGGTGAGGCGATAGTGCGAGCGCGCGCCGCGCGCGGCGGCCGCCGCGCCCTTGGCCGCGACCTCCTTATGCTTGGCGGCGAGCGCGTCGTCGCCCTTTTTGGCGGCGCGCTCCAGGTCTTTGGCCTCTTTGGCCTCGCGTTTCTAAGGAGAAGAGAAGAGAGGAGGAGGGTGAGAGAGGGAGGCCGTCATCGCTCAACCCAGCCCCCTGTCGCTCCTTCCCTTGCCTTTTTCTGGTCGTCCGTCTCGAAATCGTGGTACAGCTCCGCGTCCCGGCGCGCGACGTTGGCGACGCCCCGGATAGCGTTGAGCCTTTCCTGCGAAATTTCTTCAATCGTGATCTCGATGTCGGGCAACGCACGCACCGCTTCCGTGGCGTCGAGCGAGTTTTCGACGAGCTCCCGCATCGAGGTGTACAGGCATTTGCCGGGCTGAGGAGGAGAAAGGAGGGTGGGCGCGATGGGCGCGAGACTCGATGCCGGCGCCGCCCTCCCTCCATTCATCCCCCACACATCGCCGCACATTGTCAAAGCCGGCGATGTTCTTGTTCTCCGCGAAAAACTCGGCGGGCGACTTCTGCTGCACATCGGCCGGCGCCTCCTTCCGTTTCGGCGCCATGGCCGCGGCGCGGGCGCCGCGCGGCGCCGAGCAGCGGTAGCCGGGGCTGCGCCCGGCGCAAGGGCGAAAGAAGGGGGCCGGTGGGCGGCCGCGAGAGTGAACACATCAGGTCGGCGCGCGGCGCCGCCGCCGGCACACAGCCGCTGCCCCTCGCACGATCAATCCCGCCGCCCCGGAGGCCTTGCACCGACACCGCCGCCCCCACACACCCCTCTCATGGAGCCCCTGCTCGGCAGGGGCGCGGCGGGCCCGTCGGCGTCGGCACTGCGCGCCCGGCACGTCGCGTACGCCATGATCGCAGCGTGCGTGAGGGCTGACAGAGGCGTGCGCGTTGAGAAATCGCCCTTTTGCCCACCCCGCTTACCCATTTCCCGCGCGCCCCCCACCCCAGCGTCGCCATATTTGCTGCGTTCGTCGTTGCAACCCTCCGCATTGAGGTAAAGGGGAGTGACAAGTGCATCGGGGTGGGCAGCGGCGAGAAATAGAGCCTAGCGCGGCGGCGAGAGCTCGACCTAGCGCCGACGTCACGCCTCCCTCTTTCTCTTCTCAGTCCGCGCTCCACTGGGCGCCGACCGCAGTCCCCATCCTGCCTGCCGCCGCGGTCGCCTGCCTGGCGACCGTCCTCCCCCTGGCGGTCTACATCGGGACGGCGGAAGAATTTGATGGAGTGAATCCAATCACCCCGTCCGGCTACGCGCGCGTCGCGCGGCGCACTTACGCCGCGTTTGGGGGGAGCGCGGCGACGGGGGGGCGGGTGGGGGGCAAGGACTTGTAGGACAAGAGAGGGGAGGAGAGGTTTGTCGCGGCGCGGCGGCGGGGCGCCTCCCTCCCTCTCTCCACCGCTCCCCCCATGCCTCTCTCTCGCCGGCGTGCGGCCATTTCGTTTACACCGCGGCTGCGCTGGGCGCGGGCCAAACGAAACGCGCGCGCGCGGCGGGGGCGGGGCCGAGTGCAGGCCCGTGGGGCGCGGAGCGGGGGGGGCGTGGTACAGCGGGGGCGTGCGCCGGTGTCAGCGGCGGGCGCATCAGTCAAAATCGGAGTGGGGGAGGGGAGAGATCGTTGCCGGGGGGGCGGGCTGTGGTCGACGTCTGCCGGCGCGGCGGCGACGACATCGCCCGCCGTCGCGTCGAGCATAGCCGCCACGGCGCCACCCCCTTCCTTTAGAGTTCCTTGACGGCCTCGGTGTCGACGATCGCAAATTTGAACCGGCACGTCGGGCACGTGTCGTGCCCGGCGAGCCAGCGCCCGGCGCACGGCCCGCAAAAGGAGTGCCCGCAAGGCAGCGCAGCAGGGGCACCGCGCGACCCTAAGCGGGCCAGGCACACGTAGCAGTCGGCGGCCGGGTCGGGCGGGAGCAGGGCGCCGGCCTGATGAGGTGTGGGAGGGTAAAGAGACGGGGGTCGGGGGTCCACGTCGGGGCGCCCGCCAGCCGCCCGGGCGTGCCCGCCTCGCAGCTCTCTTCCGCCCCGACATCAGCCTCCATCCCTCTTTTACCCGGACGAGGCGCATGAAGGTGCGCGGCTTGAGGTAGCGCCGCGCGGCGGGTGGCGGGGGCAACGCAAGCGCGGGGGCGCCGCCCCGCGCAATGGCGCCAAACAGCCACCCGATGATCCCTGGCTCGATCGAGGCCAGCTGGGGGCGGGTGGGAGGGCGGGTGGGGGAGAGGTGGGGGCGGGGAGCGGCGCAATGGCCGGGACGGCACGCTCGCCCGGGGCGCCCCGCGCGCCGGGGGGGCGCCGTGGTGCGAACCCGCGGCCCACGCGGTCTCTAGATGAGCCCATTGCCCACCTGGACGCCGCGCGAGTAGGGGTCGTCCTCGGCCGCGAAAAAAGCGGCGCCGCGCTCGTCCGCGCCGCCGACGCCGCCGCCCCAGGCGGCGCGCCACAGGCAGCTCAAGAGGGCGAGTAGCATGTGGGACGAGTGCGGGGGGGGGGGGGCAGGCTCTCGAGCGCCGTGGCGCGAGAGAGTGAGTGCGTGCGGCGGCGGAGCTGGCCGCAGCGAGCTTCGCGTCTGCGTCTCACACGCGCGCCGCGCGTCAACTCCCCTCGACCTTTTGCCGTTTGAGAACGCCACCATCATCGCCGGCCTCGGCCGCCTTTGCCACCGCCACCTCCCGCGGCAGCGTGAACGAGAGGCACCACATCCGCTTGGCCGGCGCCACGTCGCGTACGAGCCGGGTCACGGGGTCGACCAGAGGGGCACCGCCGAGCGACGCGGTCGCGGCGGCGGCGAGGGCGGCTTGCTCGCCGTCTTTGGCGAAACCGTACACGTGGACACGGGGCATGGGCGCCTCCCCCCACGCCTCGGCGCGCAGCGACCCCACGAAAGCGTCCAAGAAGTCGACCGCGTTGGCAGGCAGGTTGAGAATGGCGTGCTGGTAGATTGAGCCCGATTTGGGGGGGGGCGGCAGCGCGGGCGCGGCGCCCGGCAAGGCAGGAGGAGCGGCGGCGTCCTCTCCACCACCATACACCGCATCGTGCGCGTCTGGCACACCCCCACCAACAGCCCGAATGAACGCGCGCGCGTCGGCGCACGACGGCGCGCAGCGTCCGCGCGCCTTGTTGGCCACCACGTTGGCCTGCAGCCATTTGAACGAGTCCGGGTTGAGGTCGTTGGCGTACACGGTGCACCCCTTGCGCGCCGCGGGCACGGCAAAGGGGCCGACGCCGGCCATGGCGTCGACGACCACGTCGCCCGCGCGAAACTCAGAGACCAGCCGCGCGTGCTCCGCCTCGAGCCTCGAGTTCCAGTACACCCGCTGAAAGTCGAGGCGAAACCGACACCCGTGCTGGGCGACGGTGGCGACGGTGTCGGGGTCGCCGGCAAGGACCTCCATCTGAAAAACGCGAAACTCTCCCCCCACATCGCCCGTCTTGTTGACCACGGTGCGCAGGCCCGGGTTTTTGTCGAGCAGGACGGCGCCGATCACGTGTTTGAACGGGGCGTGAGCGGGCTTGAGGTTGACGTGCGCGATGTGGCCGATCGTCTCGAACGAAGACGGCGGCACAACGCCCTCTGGCAGCAACGATCTCAACACCTGCTCGCTCGCCAGGTGGTCGTACGTCAGGCGCAGGGCGTGGGTCGCGTCGGTCGCGCCCGCGGCGTCGAGCGCGGGGAGGAGGGTGGGCGGGAGCGCGGCGCGGCCGCCGTCGTCTTTCAACAGGACCAGCCTCGTGCTCCCGTCGCCGCCACCGTCGCGCACGACGGACGCAACCTTTGGCACGTCGAGCGTGTGCCCGCGCAGGGCTTTGAGGAGGACGTGAGTTGATTTGACGGGGACGCGCAGCGCGGCGACCGTGCGCGTGCGAGCGAACGAGGCGCGGTCCAGCACCACTAGCGGTTGCGTGCTTGCATCCACACCCTCTGGCGCCGCCGCAGACGGCGTGACCATGCCGGGCGCGTGCGCCGCGGTGTGGCGGCGCGGTTCAGGCGCCCGAATTGGGGACGGCCGCGCGACGGCCCTGGGCGCGCGCCGCACGAGAGCGCGCGCGACGCGGGCGAGCGCGCCGGGGCGGCAGCCCATGCACGGCCGGCGCCGGAGTGGAGGAGGCAGCGGCGCTGGCCGCGCTGCACTCGCTCTCCGCGGGCCATGGCCCCCGCCGGCGTCGCCGCCGTCGACGCCGGCGCCTCCCGCGTCTTCCTGCTTGTCGAGTGCGACGACGGCGGCGACGCTGCGACGCTGCGCGCGACCGACGGCGGTGCGGCGTGGACGGGGTCGCTCGCCGCGCCGGCCGGCGAGGCTGCCGCGGACGCCTGGCTCTCGGCCGCCACCGACACCATGCTGGGGCGCACCGTCGACGGCGCCGTGGCCGCGGCTCGAGCGTGCGACGGCCGCTTGGACGTTGACGCAACCTGGCCGCTCGCGCTCGGCGGCGGCCTGCGTGGCGTCGCCCGCGTCGCGCTCGCGCCCGACGCCGACCCGGGGCCGACAAGGGCAGCCATTCTCTTGGTCGCGGTCGACGCGGCAGCCGCCGCGGTCGCCGCTGCTTCCTCGCTGCGCGAGAGCGGCGCCGCGCTCGCGGCCGCCGCCGCCGCCGCGCACGCTCTCGCCGAGCGCACGGCGGCCGAGCGGCGCGAGGCCGAGGAAGCGCTGCTGGCCAAATTCGTGGTCGTGCTCAACTCCAAAAAGGCCGAGTGCGCGCGGCTCCAGGCGCGGCTCGATGGCGGGCTGCCGCCAGACGCCCCGGCATACGCGCCGGCCTCCAGCGCGGGCACGTCGGCCGCCCCGGCGCCGACCGCAGCGCCGGCGGGCGCCCCGCCGGCCGACGGCGCCCCTCCCCTCGACGAGCCGCCCGCGTCGGCGACCGACTCCGGCCCCGACTCCGGCAACGATTCGGAGCGGCAGGAGTCGGCCGCCATGGACGCAGGCACCGAGTAGGGGGAGGGAGGGAGGGGGAGAGGGGGAGAGGGTCACTGCTGTCATCATCACGCATCGAAAAAAATTCATCCACGCCCGCCCGCGCCGCCGCCGCCCGCGATGGTGTGCTGCGGGCGGCCCTCCAGGGCTGAAGCCGGCGCGCCGCGCGCGCCACCCCACGTCTGCGCCCCTGCCCCCGACCCCCCTCTCTCCACCTCTTCACGCCTTCGGCCGGCAGCCCTCCACCCCCCAGATCTCCTTGGCGTACTGGTCGATGGTGCGGTCGGACGAAAACTGGCCCGACGTCGCGGCCATCACGATCGAGCGGCGCGTCCACTCGTCCGCGTCGCGGTAGCAGGCGTCCGCTTCCTCCTGCGCGCGCAGGTAGTCGGCGAAATCGTTGGCGACGAGGAACCAGTCGTTGCCCTTGGTCATGTCGGACACGTTGTCGACCAGTTCCTAAAGAAGGAGAGAGAGGGGGGTCGGCGCGCGCCTGCGGCGACCGCGGCGCGAACACACAGCTCCCTCCCTCTCCCCCGCCGCTCCACCCTCCCTCTGTACCTGCAAATACGCGGCGTCCCCAAACTTGCCGTCCGCCACGTCCTTGAGCGCGGCCAGGAAGTCGGCGTCGTAGTCTTTAAAGGCCGACCGCTCGGTCCGCAGCCGCGGCACGTCCTCCGCGTCGACCCCAAACACAAACAGGTTGCTCTTCCCCGCCTCCTCCGCGATCTCCACGTTGGCGCCGTCCATGGTGCCGATGATGAGGGACCCGTTCATGGCAAACTTCATGTTGCTCGTCCCCGACGCTTCGGTCCCCGCGGTGGAGATGTGTTGGGAGAGCTCGGTCGCGGGGATGATGACCTCGGCCAGGGACACGTTGTAGTCGGGCAGGAAGACGACCTGAAAGGGAGGGTGGGAGGGGCGTGAGAGGAGGGGCGTGCGTCGCTCGCCGCGCCCGCCACCCCTCTCTCCTCGTTCCCCCCTCACCTTGAGCAGGTCGCCGACCTCGGGGTCGTTGTTGACAACGGCTCCCACCGCCGTGATGAGGCGCACGATCTTCTTGGCGGCGCGGTAGGCCGACGCGGCCTTCCCCCCGAAAATGACGGCGCGCGGCACCATGGCTTTACGCTGGGCGGGCGTCGCCGCCTTGATCGCGCGGTAGCGCACGATCACCGACAGCACGTTCATGAGCTGGCGCTTGTACTCGTGGATGCGCTTGATGTGGACATCGAACATGGCGGTGGTGGGAAGGTCGACGCCCGTGAGCGCTTTCACCTTGGTCGCCAGGCGCGCCTTGTTGGCCTGTTTCACCGCCACCCACTGGGCGCGGAAACCAGGGTCGTCGGCGCGCGGGAGGAGGCCGGTGAGGAGGGAGGCGTCGCGGATCCACGCGTCGGAGCCGAGCGCCGACGTGATGAGCGCCGACAGCCCCGGGTTGCAAAACGCGAGCCAGCGCCGCGGCGTCACCCCATTCGTCTTGTTCTGAAACTTGTCGGGGAAGAGGGCGTAAAAGTCGGCAAACAGGTCGGCCTTGAGAATTTCCGAGTGGATCGCCGCGACGCCGTTGACCGCCTTCGACCCGACAATGGCCAGGTGCGCCATGTTGACCAGTTTCACGCCGGGCTCCCACGGGTTTTCGACGAGAACGCCGTACTTGTTGAGGGCGGCTTCCACGGGGTCGGGGGCGGCGGGCTCGGGCTCGGCCGCGGCGGCCGCGCCGGCGGCGCCCTTCTTGTCCTCGACCACCTCCTTCTTGGGCTTGGGCGGCGCCGCGGCGGCCGCCGCAGCAACGTCGGCCGCGATCTTGGGCCGCAGCGAGGCCCGCCAGTCGGCGTCGACGCGGGCCACAATCTCGGCGCAGCGCGGCAGCAACTTTTCAAACACCGTGACCGGCCACTTCTCCAGCGCTTCCGGCATCACCGTGTGGTTGGTGAAGGCCAGCGTCTCCTGTGTGATGGACCACGCCTGGTCCCAGGGCAGGCCCTCGGCGTCGAGCAGCAGCCGCATGAGCTCCGCGACGGCGACCGTCGGGTGTGTGTCGTTCATCTGGAAGACGGCGTACGACGGCAGCTTGGCCCAGTTGGCGCCGTGCGCCGCGCGGAAGCGGGAGAGCACGTCCTGCGGGGGGAGGGGGGAGGGCGGTGAGGCCGCGCGCCCCTCGCCCTCGACCGCCCGCGCGCACCCCCCTCCCCCTCGTCTCCCTCCTTGCCTGCAGACTGGCCGACACGAAAAAGTATTGCTGCTTCAGCCGCAGCAGCTTGCCGTCCTCGGTCGCGTCGTTGGGGTAAAGCACGGCCGAGATTTCGGCCGCGCGGCGCGCGGCCGCGACGGCGTCCTCAAAGCGGCCCTCGTTGAACGCGGCGAGGTCCAGTTCCGTCGAGGGGAGCGACTCCCACAGGCGCAGGTTGCCCACGGTAGGCGTCGCGTAGCCGGGGATGGGCGTGTCGTAAGCCTGGGAGGGGAGGAGGGGAGAGAAGAGGGGGGTCGGCCGCGCGCGCGCGCCGCCATCCCTCGCCCCGCCCTCCCACCCCCACCTCGACCCACCTGCGCGATCACGGTCTCGCCTGGCGTCCACACACCCCCTTTGACCACCCCATAAAACCCGACCGGGAAGCGGACGCCGTCGCGGCGCACTTCCCACGGGTTGCCGTCTTGCAGCCACGTGTCCGGGAGCTCCGCCTGGCGCCCGCCCGCGTCCAGCGCCTGGCGGAACATGCCGTACTTGTAGCGGATGCCGTAGCCCCAGCCAGGGAGGTCGAGGGTGGCCATCGAGTCGAGAAAGCAGGCCGCGAGGCGGCCGAGGCCGCCGTTGCCCAGGGACGCATTTTGCTCGGCGTCGACGAGCTCTTCGAGGCCGTAGCCCAGGGTCTGAGAAAGAGGGAGAGAGGGTGGGATACGGTCGGGGCGGCGCACCCCAGAGAAAACGCGTGCGCGCCCTCGACCTCGACCCTCCTCTCTTGCCTGCACAGCCTCGCCGTACGGCCCGTCCAGGCCCAGGTTATACACGGCGTTGGTCAGGGACCTCCCCATGAGGAACTCGGCCGAGAGGTAGTAGACGTGCTTGGCGCCGGCGGCGCTGAAAAGCGGAAAAGGGGGCGTCGGGGCGGCGGCGCGCGAATGGCGGCGCGCGCGCGCGAGGCTGGACGGGGCCGATGCTGCCGACCGCGGGCAAGACTGATCAAGGGCGCGCGCCTGGGGCGGCCGGGGGTCCGGGGCGGCCCGCGGCCGCCGCCCGCCACGCCGAGGGCGGCGCGCGAGCGGCCCTCGTCGCGCGGCCGCCGCGCCCACCCCCCATCCGCCCCCCATCCCCCCCTCAACACTCACTTCCAGTGTGCCTGGGTCGCGTTGCGGCGCTCGATCAGGCGATCGCGCACCGAGTCGGCGACCGCACGGTAGGCCGCGCGCGGCGTGAGCGGCTCGCCCGGCGACGCGCCCACTCCAAACTCCAAGTTGCGCTCGATCTCTCGGGCGAGGGCCGGCGCGTCCGTGGGCAGGGGCGGGGGGGTGGGGACGACGCCATGCAGGGGGGGGGTGACCCGGCCAGGGGTCAGCACGCGGGCGGGCGCGCCGCGGGCGTGGGGCGCGGGGCGCCCGGATGGGGTGCGGCGCATACTGTGGTGGGGAGGGGGGGAGGGCGGCGCGCGGGCGGCCGTTTGGAGGTGTGAAGGGGCCGAGAGCGAGCGCGGCGCGCACGCGGTTGTCGCTCCTCGCGCCATCACCCAACCGACAGTTGGTGCTCACATCGCCCCCGGTGCGGGTGCAAACGCAGTGCGGGCCCGCAAGGAGCCGGAAAAAAGCGCGCGCGGGGCGCAGCGCCCCGCGCGCGCGTGCTCTCTTTGCGTGCTCTCCCTCCCTCTCCTGGCGCACCGGCAGGCAACTCTTGACGCGACAGCATCCTCACTCGTCCAACCCGCCGACGTCCAGGAAGTGGACCGCGCCGTCGTCGCACCCTGCGACGGCGACGGCGCCGACAAACGCGGCGGCCGTCACGGCCGCGTCGGCCATAAAAAAGCCGGTGGGGGCGCCGTCAGCCGCTCGTAAGACGCGCAGGGTGCCATCGGGCGCGCCCAGGGACGCGGCGCGGCCGCAGGGCGACCAGGCGGTGGCGGAGACGCCGGCGGGGGCTTGGGCCGCCTCGGCGATGCGCACAGGCGCTCCGTGCGTAGCAAGGAGCCAGACAGAGGCACCCCCGGCCCCGGGCGCTGACCATAGCAGCGCGCGCGCGCCGTCGGGCGCGAGGCGACCGCCCGCCGCGCCACCGCCGGGGCCGGTCAGGGGCCGAGGGGGGCCACCGTGCACGGCATCCCACGCCAGGGCCGACCCGTCGGTGCCGATGGTAAGCAGCACGGTGCCGCACACGGAGAAGGAGGTGCAGGCGATCGAGACGGCGGGGGCGTGGCCGGCAAACACGTGCCGGCAGATGCCAGTCGCCGTCTCCCACACGCGCGCGGTGCCGTCGGCGGCCGCTGTGGCGCAGGTCGTGCCGTCGGCCGACAGGCGCACGCTGGTGACGCCGGCGTGGCCGCGCGTCGCGCCCGGCGCGTCGCCAGGGCCGCCGCCCCGCGACTGCAGCACGACCACGGTCGGCGTGCCGCCATACTGGACAGCGCGAACAGCCGAATCGTAGGTGGCAAACACGGCGACGGACGCGGCGGGCGCGGCGTCGAACGCGCGCACGCGCGACCCCGGGTGCCCGGGCAACCCCGCCGCCGCGTCCAGCCCCGCCCCCACCCACGCGCGCAGCGCGCCGTCGGGCGACGCGACCGCGATGGCCGACGCGGCGGGGCACGCGCGCGCCCAGCGGGCGGGGCCAGCGCCGCCGGCCGGCCGCGGCAGCGGCGCGCCGCCGCCCGTCCACGCGCGCGCGCCGTCGTCGCCCACCGACACGACGCGCGCGCCGTCCCCGCCCGCGCCGGCCGGCGCGGCGACCGCGATGCAGTGCACGCGGCCGGCGTGGCGCGGCGCGCGCGCGGGGGGGGGGTGGCCGCAGCGCGCCGCCGAGAGGTCCCACACGCGTGCGGTGCCGTCCGCCCCTCCGGTCACCCCAAACCGGCCGCGCGCGGTGAGCGCGGCGCACAGGGCGGCGCCAGCGTGGCCGGGAGAGGCGGCGAGGGGGGCGCCGGTCGCCGCGTCGAACGCGGCGACGCCGCCAGACGAGAGGGCCAGGAGGGCGACGCCCGCGCCCAGGGCGGCGTCCGCGATCCAGCCGCCGCCCGGGGCAAAGGCGTGGGTGCGGGCGCCAGAGTGCAGGCACCAGAGCGCGGCTGTGCCATCGTCCGACGCGGTGAGCACGGTCGCGCCGTCGGCCCCAAACGCGACGCGCGAAAGGCGGCCGCCGTGACCAGCCAGCACGCGCTCGCAGGAGCCTGTGCGGGAGCACCATATGCGGGCGGTGCCGTCGGCGGAAGCCGTGGCCGCGCGCCTGCCGGCCGGCGCGAGCGCGACGTCGACCACCCACCCGCTGTGCCCCGCCAGCACGGCCGCTGCCCGCCCCGCGCGCACGTCCCAAGCGACCGCGTTAAAGTCTTCGCCCCCGGTGAGGCCAAGCAGGCGGCCGTCGGGCGCGCCGAGCACGGCGCAGCGCACGCCCGCGCCGCCGTGGCCGGCAGCGGACCACAGGCAGCGCCCGGCTTCCACGTCGTACGCGCGCACGCGGCCGTCGGCGCCCGCGGTGAGCGCGGTGCGGCCGGCGGCGTCCAGGGCGGCGGCGTGGAGGGGGGCGCGCGGGGTCCGGGCGCCGAGCTCCCGCACGCACGCGCCGCCCGCGAGGTCAAACACGCGGGCCACGCCATCGGCGCCCGCGGTCAGCAGCAAGCGCCCGGTGGCGTCCAGGCGGGCGTCGGCGAGGCCGCCGCCGACGGGCGGGAGGGTGAGGATGGCGTCGCCAACCTCGAGATCAAACACGCGCACCGCGCCGTCGGCCGCGCACGTGACGACGTCCACGCCGTTGGGCGCCACGATGGCGCGCACGACGGGGGCGGTGTGGCCGCGCAGGGTGAGGCGGGCGACGCCGCCGACTTGTTCGAGCGACGGGGTGCGCGCGGCCAGGCCGCGGCCGCAGGATGAGGTCGCGGGGCCGGGCGCCGCTTCCGGCGCGGACACGGACGTCGGCCGCAGGCGCACGCGCGCGGCGAGCAGGCGCGCCTGCATCGCGGCCTGCAGCACGCCGACCGCGGTCGGCGCGGCCGCTGCGGCCGGCGCCGCCATCTGGAACGCGGCCAGCAGCAGCCGCACCGCGTCCGTGCCGGGGCCGGGCGGCGCCACCATCGCGCGCCGGAAGTCGGCGGTCACGGCGGCGGCGCCGTACGAGCGCAGCTTGGCGTCGAGCCACCCCGCGTCGGCGACGAGCGCGGCCAGGGCGTCGAGGCGGGCGGCGCCGGCCAGGTGGTGGCCCGCGTTGTGGAGCCAGTAGCCGTCGTCGGGGAGGGCGGCCAGAGAGGCGGCGAGGGTGGTGGCAGAAGGAGGGGAGGGGGGGCTCTCGCCGTCTCCTTCCTCGAGCCCTGCATACGCCAGCACCAGCGCAGTATGGTCGGCCACCGACCCGCCGGCCGACGCTTCCACGAGGGCGGCGTGCGGCGCGGCGAGGGCGAGGCCCCAGGCCGACCCGTCTGCGAGGCGCGCGACCTTCATCACCCCTGCCGCCGCCAGCTCGTCGGCAGCCACCTCTGCCTCCGCATCCGTCTCCAACCGCCACAATAGCCGCATGAAGGGCGTGGGGAGCGGGGTGTCGGGCGGGACGAGGGCGAGCGCGGCGGCGCGCGGGCCGGCGGGGCCAGGGAGCGCAGGAGGCGGGCCGACCGGCGCGCGCGGGGGCGGCCACTCGACCAAGCGGGATGCGTCGCCGTCGGGTCTTCTCTCCATGGAAAAGGAGGACCGGGCGGAGACGGCGGACGCGATGCCCGAAGAGCCGGCCGACCGCGCCGACTCGGCCGAGAAGCGGGCGGAGCGGTCGGCCGACAGCCGGCCCGACGGCGCGTCGGCGGCGTCAACCGACGACCGGCGGCCACCCGCGGTGGCGGCGGGGGGGGGCGGGGCGCGAGGCGGGGAAGAAGGCCGAGGCGTGGACTCGGTGTCGGCGGCGCAAGCGCCACCGCCACCGCCGCCCCCGCCCTCCCCATCGTCGCTACTCTCGCTGCCATCATCGACGTCGAACGATGACCGGGCGGCGGCAAAGGCGGCCATGCCGGTGAGGCGCAGACCGCGCGGCGGCGACCGCGGCGCGGGCTTGACGCCCGCGGGCAGCGGCGGCTTGCCGGAGGGGGCTGGGGTGGGTGGTGTTGAGGCCGACGGCGCCGCGGGCGCCGGCGCCGCGGGCACCTTGCCTGGCGTCCTTCCCGCGGTCGCCGCCGGTGGAAGCACCGAGTCCAGGCTGGGAAACGCTTCCCGCGATCTCGCGCCGTCGCTGCGCGACTCGCGCGCGTCGAGGGTAGCGTCCGATGGCGTGCGCGAGGCGTCGGCCAGGGGGGGGGACGGCGGGCGAGGCCGCGTCGGCGCAGGCGACGGCGCAGGCAGCTGCGCGGCGTACGCCTCGCCCCGCCCGCCCCGCGTCGGCGCGGGCGACGCTGCGGGCGCCGGCGCGCCCTCGGCCTCGCCCCGCCCGCCCCGCGTCAGCGACTGCCACCAGCGGCGCCTGCCGGGAGGGGCGTCGGGCGCCATGGCTGGGGAGGCGGGAATGGGTGAGCAAGCGCGCGTCCCCAGCGCGCGGTTTCGGGGCGCAGGCTGTGCGCCAACGCCGCGAGAGCGTCAAGACGCCCGCGCTCGGTGCAGGAGTGGCGCGCGGCGAGGCCGGGCAGAGGGCCGGCGCCGCGAATGCGGCGCGCTGCTGCCGGCGCGCACCTCTCGTTGGGCGCGGCGGGCTCAGTGCCCCGAAGGGCGGCGCATGGCTCGGGGCGGCGTGTGGCGGGCGCGCGTGGCCCTGGTCCGGGGAGAAGTGGCAAGGAGCGGCGCGCGCTGCCGGCAGAGTCGACCGCCGAGAGCCGCGGAAACTCACCCACTCAAACCGGCCACACGCCCTCCCCCCGCAACGCCGCCACCACGTCCTCTGCCTCTTCCAACCCGCGCTCGACCGCGAGCGCCTCCCCCCGGCGCACGAGGTCGCCCAACGCCTTGCCGCGCGGCGCGCCCGCCGCGAGCGCGGCCTTGGCGGTCAGCAGCAGCTTTCCCGCCCGTGCGCGGGCGATGCCGGCCGCCCAGTCGGTGGTGCGCGTGGCGTGCGCGGCGGCGTGGGCGGAGCGGGTGTCCGCAGACTCGAGCCGCGCGCGCGCAGCGGCGACCGCAGCGTCGGCGCCCTCGCGCGCGTACAACGCGACCCACTCCATGCACGCCGGCGGCGCGTCCGACGCCGCGCGCGCGTCCAGGGCGCGCAAGGCGGCGAGCGCGTCGAGCGCGCGCGCCTCCTTTCTGCTCAGCTTGAGCCGGGAGGCCAGGGCAGCGACGCGCTCGGTCGTGACCGCGTCGTCGGGCAGCGCGGTCGCGACGCGCAGCACGGCGGGCGTGTCGGCGGGCAGGCGCCGCAGCGCAGCGTCGCGCGCCGACACCCCCGGCCCCGCCTCGGGCAGCACCACAGCCATCACGCCCAAGTCGGCCGCCAGGCGCACGCCGTCGGCAAACGCGCCGGGGCGTTCAGACTCGCAAGAGGCCAGCTTGACCAATTCCTTCCACACGCGCTCGGCCGCGACGGCCGGCGGCGCGCACGAGGGCGCCGCCGCGCGCACCGCGACCTCGGTGACGTCGTCCAGTGTCAAACCCAGCCCCGCCGCAAACCGGACCGCGCGCAGGACGCGCAACGGGTCCTCATCGAGGCGGGCCGCGGGGTCGACCGTGCCGCGCAGGATCCGCGCCCGCACGTCCGCCACGCCTCCCACGTAGTCAATCACGCGGTCGGTGAGCGGGTCGTAGAAGAGGGCGTTGACGGTAAAGTCGCGCGCCTCGGCGTCGAGGCGGGGGGCGGCGGAAGGAGGCGGAGGGGTGCAGTCGCCACCCGCCTCGCCGCCTCCCGCAGTTCGAAACGGGGTCACCTCGAACGGAACGCCATCCAGAACCACGATGAGGGTGTCGTTGGGCATGGGGATGACGCGATCGAACGTGGCGGCGACTTCCGACGACGGCGCCGAGGTCGCCACGTCCACGTCGGGCGACGCCCGCCCCAGCAGGGCGTCCCGCACCCAGCCGCCGGCGACGAGGGCGACGTGGCCGCGGTCGGTCAGGCTGCAAGGTGGGGAGGAGAAGGTTGTCAGGCCGGGGTCGGCGCGTCCCAATTCCCTCTACCCCACCTCCCACCCCCTTACCGCTTGATCAGCTGCTTGCCCAGGTCCACGATGCGCTCCTGGTCGGCGTCGCCCGCGCGGGGAGGCAGGGCGCACGTCTCGGCGCCGTCGTGCGACGCCATGGCCGCGAGTCCGCGGCGGCGGGACCGCGCCGCGGCCCGGGCCGCCACGCGCAACGTGGTGGTGTGCGGGCGGGGAGAAGGGGCGCGGCGCATGTGCGGCCGCGCGGAGCGGGACGCGCCGCGCGGAGTGCGAAGAGACAAGAAGAGCCGTCCCTCCCTGCGCCTCACGCTCCAACACTCTTACAGTGCCAACCGCAACGCCGGCCAGCGCCACGCCACTGCATCACACCAGGGACGCGGCCGCGGGCGGGTGCCACTGCGTTTCGCGCGTCGCCGCGTTGTAAAAGTAGGCCTGCCCCTCGGGCGTGTACGCCAGCTGCCACGGGTAGGGGAGGGGAGGGGCGGCGGCAGGCTGGGGCGGCGGCGGAGGGGCCGGGGCGGGCGCGGGCGCCGGGGCGCCGTACCCGCCGCCGCCGCCGTAGCCACCGCCCCCACCACCACTCCCGCCGCCGTAAGTCACGCTGATGGGCGCGTCCGCGGCGAACGACGGGTACGCGCCCGCGGACTGGTAGCCGGCGTGGCCGGCGGGCACGGCCTGCGCGCCCGCGACGCCGCCGTCGCCGCCGTAACCCCCACCCCCGCCGTACGCGCCGCCTGGCACCGCCGGCGCCGTCGGCGCGTGCTCCGCGCCGTAGCCGACAACGTTGACGACGTCGGGCGCAAAGGACGGCGGCGGCGGCTCGAGCGGGACGCGGCCCTGCGCCGGGCCGCCGCGCCCGCCCGCCGCGCCGTAGCCGGCCGCGAGGCGGGCGGCCCAGTCCGAGGGAGGAGCGTCGGAGCGACGCCGGGCCCCATCGTCGGACCCAAGCCCGGCCGCCGCGCGCACCGCTTTCGCGACCCCCACGTCGAGCGCGCTCACCCACTCGACCGCGTCCGTCTCCGAATCCGCAACGTAGCACACGGGCGGCCCGGCGGCGATGCCGAGGCGGATGGCGTTGGGGCGCCCAGTCGCGTCCCGGCCGTCGCCGACTTCGACGACCGACGCGAGCGCGAGCGTGCCCCTGGCGCGCGCGCCGGGTTTTGAGGCTTCGTCCGGGCTGGCGAACCGAAACAGAAACCCGTCCTTCAGCACGTGCCAGCGGCGGCGCCAGGTCTTGATGTGGTCGCCCTGCGACTGGAGCCACCCCGCTTTGTCGGGCGACGACCAGTAAGCCACCGACGCCGCCGCGGGCGGCCCCGCCCGCCCGGCGGCTTCACGAGCCGCCGCCGCGTCGTCCTGGTCGGCCTGCAGGAGTTCGACCATCTGCATGCAGCAGCAAGTCAAAGTGTCGAGGAGGGAGCGCACGCCGGCCTCGTCCCCGGCCAGCGTCAGCACCCGCTCGCCCGCTTCGCCGGGGGCTTTGGTGTATAGCACCAACGACGGGCCGCGCAGGGCCCAGCGCGCGATGTGGGAGAGGGGGTAGCGGCGCAGCGTGCGCTGTGCCGCGTCGGGGGTGGCCAGCGCGAGGCCGTCCATGCCGACCTAGGGAAAAGAGGAGCGGTGGTGTCGGATGGCGTGCCTGGCGAGGCCAGGCGGCGGCGGGCGGTCGCGCTCGGCCGCGCCCCATGGCGCCGCGGCTGGCGCTCCGCTGTCCCGCGCCTCCCTTGCCCCCATCCTCCACCCACCTGCACCACCACGCGCTCGCTGCTGACGCCGTCGTCGCCGACGAGGGCGAGGTGGAAGCGCTCGGCCGGCGCGGCCATGGTGGTGACGCGGGACGCGGTTGAGCGGCGGCTGCGGCTGGCCGGTCGACGGGCGCGGGTGCCGCGCCTCGCGACAACCCGGGGCGGGGTGGCGGTGACAGTGGCGGCAGTGTGGCGGGCAAGCGTCATCGCGCGCACACCACTCCCTCGCCCGCCCCCGCGCCCGCCAATCGCGGGCACCCGCCCGAGATGTGGCCCAAGGGGCGGCCGCCGCGCCCCCCAGCCGGTGACCCCGACAGCGACGCGAGCGAGCTGCGCGGCCTGCTCTCGTCGGGCAAGGCGCCGGCCGCGCCGCGCAGCGGGGATGCGAAAGCCATGGTGTGTGGGGTGGGGTGAGCAGGGCGGGTGAGGGGCGGCTTGCGGGGCGGCGCGCCGACCTCGGTCCTTTCCCCCCTCCTCTCAGCTCACCGTCTCGGGCATGCACTGCGCCTCCTGCACGTCGGCCGTCGAGGGTGCCTTGCGGTGAGCGCGGTGGCGAGTGTGGAGGACGGGAGAAAGGGAGGAGAACCCTCGCTCACCCGCCCCCTCTCTTATTATTCTCTTAGCTCCCTGCCCGGCATCCGCGCCGCGTCCGTCGCCCTGCTCGCGGAAGCCGCGGAGGTTACGTACGACGCTTCGACCCTGTCGCCCGACGACCTGGTCGCCGCCGTGGGCGCGGCGGGCTTCACCGCGGCGCTCTCGTCCGTCGAGCGCGCGCTCCCGTCCGCGGAAACCGTGCGCCTGCGCGTGACCGGCATGAGCTGCGCGTCCTGTTCTTCCGCCGTGGAGAAAGCGCTCGCCGCCCTGCCAGGGGTCGCGCGCGCCAGCGCGAGCGCGGCGCTCGACCGCGCCGACGTGTGCATCGCGCGCGGCGGCCCCGCGCCCGACGCCCTCATCGCCGCCGTGCGCGCCGTCGGCTTCGAAGCGTCCCTCCTGTCCAGAGACGAGCCGCGCGGCGGATGCGACGCGGTGACGCTGCGGCTGGAGCGGGTGACGCCCGGCGCGGCGGCCGCGCTCGCCGCCGCGCTGGCGACGCTGCCCGGCGTCGCGGGCGCCGACGCCGTCGCCGGCGGCGCCGCCGTCTGCGTCTCGTACGACCCCGACGCGACCGGCCCCCGTGATCTGGTCGCCGCCGCGGCCGCCGCGCGCCTCCCCGCCGCCGTCGCGCCCGCCGGCGACCGGTCGGCCGCCGCCGTCGCGCGCGCGGCCGACCTCGCCGACTGGCGTTCGGCGTGCGCCTTTGCCGCCGCGTTCACGGTGCCGCTCGTGTTTGTGGCGATGGTCGCGCCCATGGTGCCGGTGCTCGCGCGGGGGCTCGACGCGCTCGTGTTCGGCTTCCCCGCGGGCGAACTGCTGAAATGCGCCCTCGCCACGCCCGTCCAGTTCGGCGCCGGCGCCCGCTTCCACGCGGGCGCCGCGCGCGCGCTGCGCGCCGGGCGGGCCAACATGGACGTGCTGGTGAGCCTGGGGACGAACGCGGCCTACGTGTATTCCGTCGCGTCGATCCTGCACCACCACCTCGCGTTACACCACGTCGCCCCCGCCACCTACGTGCCCACCGACTTTTTCGAGACGGCGGGCATGCTGGTCACGTTCATCACGCTGGGCAAGTATCTCGAGGCGGCGGCGCGCGGCAAGACGGGCGAGGCCGTCGCGGCCCTCGTCGCGCTCGCCCCCCGCCGCGCCGTCCTGGTCGAGCTCGACCCCGCTACCAACGCCGTCCTGTCCGAGACCGACATCGAGGCCGAGCTAGTGCACCGGGGCGACGCGCTGCGCGTCGCGCCCGGCGCGCGCGTCCCCGCCGACGCGGTCGTTGTCGCCGGCGCGTCGCACGTCGACGAGTCTATGCTCACCGGGGAATCGCTCCCCGTCACCAAGCGCGTCGGCGACGCCGTGTTTGGGGGCACGGTCAACGGGGGCGGCCCGTTGGTCGTGCGCGCGACGCGCGTCGGCGCGGGCGCCGCGCTCGCCCAGATCGTGCGCCTCGTCGAGGCCGCCCAACTGTCCAAAGCGCCCATCCAGGCCGCCGCCGACCGCATCGCGGCCGTGTTTGTGCCGGCGGTCGTCGCGGCGGCGGCTTTGACGTTCGCCTGTTGGTACGCTGCGGGCGCCGCCGGGCTCTACCCCCCCTCCTGGATCCCGCGCGGCCACACCCTCTTCCTTTTCTCCCTCCTCTTTGCCATCGCCGTCCTCGTCGTCGCGTGCCCCTGTGCGCTGGGGCTGGCGACGCCGACCGCGGTCATGGTGGGGACGGGCGTCGCGGCGCGGCACGGCGTCCTCGTCAAAGGCGGCGACGCCCTGGAGCGCGCCGCCGGCGTCGGCATCGTCGTATTTGACAAGACGGGCACGCTCACCGCGGGGCGGCCGGCGGTGGTGGACGCGGCGCCGGTGGCGGCTGGCGCGCCGCCGCCCGCCGCCGTGCTCGCTGTCGCGGCCGCGCTCGAGGCGCACACCACGCACCCTCTGGGGGCGGCGATCATGGTGGCTGCGGCTGCGGCCGCAGGAGCTGATGGCGACGCCGTCGCCGCTTCCGACGGCGCCGTGCTCGCGCGGTCGCCGAGCGGCCTCCGCGCGCGCGCGCGCGCGCCGCGGCCGCCCTCGGCCGGCCGCGACCTCGCCTGGGCCCCCCCCACCCATGCCGTCGAGGTCATCACCGGACTGGGCGTGCGCGGCGAGGTGGAGCTGGGGGGGCTGCTGCCCGGGCGGGCGGGCGGAGCGCGCGTCTCCGCGGCCGTCGGGTCGGCGCGCCTCATGGCCGAAGACGGCGTCCCCATCCCCCCGTCCATCGCCGACTGGGCCGCCGCCTCCGCCCGGCGCGCGCGCACCGTGGTGTTTGTGTCCATAGACGGCGCCCTGGCCGGCGCGCTGGCCATCGCCGACCCGCCGCGGCCCGAAGCCGCGGGCGTCGTCGCCGCGCTGCGCGCCGCGGGCGTCGCCGTCTGCATGGTCACCGGAGACTCCTATGCGGCAGCGCACGCCGTCGCAGCCACTCTGGGCATCGACCCCGGCAACGTGGCGGCCGAGTGCCTGCCCGCGGGCAAGGTGGCGGCGCTCACAGCGCTGCGCGCCGCGCGGCCGGCGACCGCGCTCGCAGTCGTCGGGGACGGCGTCAACGACGCGCCCGCCCTCGCCGCCGCCGACGTCGGCATTGCGCTCGCGTGCGGGACGGACGTGGCGGTGGAGGCCGCGGATTTCGTGCTCGTCCGCCCCGACCTCGAGGGCGTCCTCCTCGCGCTCGCGCTCGCGCGCGCGACCCTGGCCCGCGTCCGCCTCAACTACGTCTGGGCCCTGTCCTATAACCTGTTCATGCTGCCCGCCGCTGCTGGGGCACTGTACCCGGCGTTGAGGATCGCGGTGCCGCCCTGGGCGGCGGGCGCGGCGATGGCGGCGTCGAGCGTGAGCGTCGTGTGTTCCTCGCTCGCGCTGAAATCGTTCAAGCCGCCGCCGCCCGTGCTGCGGGCGGTGGCGGGGTAGAGAGTGGGGACTGTTTGGGGGGTGAAGGACGGGGGGAGGGGGGGAGAAGGTGGCGAGGGAGCCGTTTGTTGAGGGTGCAGTTTTGTTGCAAAGCCCTCCAGTGCGCTTTGTCTCTCGCCTTTTTCCGTCCCATCCCTCCCCCCCTACCGCCCCCACAAATCATCGCCGCCCCTCCCCACCCGCCCTGAGCGCCGGCAGGGCCACCAGCACCACACCACACCACGCCTCCCTCTCTCCCCTCACGCAAACGGGTCCTCCCGGTCCGCACCCCCCTCCCCACTCCCATCCACCCCCCCCGCAAAGTCCAGGAAGTGGGACGGCCGGTGGGCGGCGTCGTAAAAGGGGAGCGGGTTGGCGAGGCGCACGCCGTAGGTCATCCCCGGCGAGTGCTTGACACCTTGAAAGTTGTAGTTCCACGACCCGACGTCCGGCGTCATCGTGAACCCCATGAACCGGTCGGACAGGAGCAGCTGGGCGCGCTCGTAGAGGGCGGGGCCGTAGCCAGCGGGGTTGGCGGCGCCCGCGTCGGCGGCGCGAGCGGCAGCGCCCCACTCGTAGCCGGCAGGGGTGAGGCGGTAGGCGGTTAGCGACGCCGACCCCGGCGTGAACGAGACCGTGACCACGACGCAGCGTTCGCCGTCCCAGGACGGGTGCGCCTGCAGCATCTTCGCATGCGCCGCCGCGTCGGCCGGCGCGAGCGCCGCGCCCTCGGCCGGCTGCGTGTGGAGCCAGCCGAGCGGCTCCAAGTCTGCCAGGTGCGCGTGCTCCGGCAGCGCGTCCGGCAGGTGCACGCCCGCGTGGTTGCCCCATTGGGGCGGCAGGACGAGGGCGCGCACCTCTTTGACGAGCGGGTTGTCGGCGGGCGACGCGCCGTACATGAAGGCCGCGACCTGCGTCCGCAGGTCGGCCACGCAGATGAACTTTTTTAGCACGTTCTTGGGCACCACGTACGTGTACCCGTCGTCGCGCACGCCGTCCGAGTTGACGTAGAGGTGGGCGACACGCAGGTGGAGCGACGCGGCCGAGATGGCGCGCACGCGCCAGTCGGTCTTGGAGCCGAAGGCCGCCTGCTCGTACGGCGACGTCGTCGTCACGATCATATCATCCCCGTGCACGTTGACGGTGCGGGCGGCGGTGGCGGTCATGTGACCCGAGGCTGCGGCGGCTTTTTCGATTTCGGCGACCGCTTGGCGCTGCGCGCTCGGCGCCGCAATCTCCGCCCCGAGAATGATGTCCCGCACCTCGGACTGGGTCAGCGCCCCCACCGCGACCGAGTTTTTCTTGGCATAGTCGGCCAGGATGAGGTCCTTGAGCGCGATCTCGACGCGCACCCACTGTTCGTCGGTGAGCGACGGCCACACGTGGTGCGCCTGCGTCACCACTCCCGCGTCCGGGCGCAGCAGCATGCGCGCCTTGTCCACGTTGACGTGCAGCGCTCGGAGGACGAGGATGAGGCGGGAGAACGCGGTGTAGGAGGACACGGTTTTGAGCCAGTCGTCATAAATGTTGAAGAGGACCATTTGGGGCTCCGTCGCCTTTAAGATGAGGTCCCCAAACTTCTCCACCTTGAGCGCGGCCTGGAACGGCAGTTGGAGGTCGGACCCGGTGATGACGATGTTGGGAAAGTCGAGGAGGTGGACTTCCAGCGGGTCGAGCATGCCGCGCCGCGACACGATGACGCGCTTGGGCTGCTCCTCGACCGGCAGCGACCGCACCAGGGCCGCCACCTCCTCCGCCGTCTTCCACTTGGCCAGTTGGGACAGCCGCTTCTGCCCCGCCCACACCGACGTGTGGATGACCTTGAGGAAGAGTTGGCCGGTGCGCGGGTTGAAGATGAAAATGGCGCCGTTGATCGGCTTGGTCGTCAGGTTGCCCTCGAACGTCTTGTGGATGGTAACGCGGTACACGTTGGTGTCGTCCACAAACCAGATGATCTGAGAAAGAGGAGAGGAGGGAGGGAGGGTGGGCGATGTCGCGCGGCGCGCGCGCGCGCCCTCATCTCTCCTCTCTCTCTCCTCCCTTACCTGGTTGCTGAACAGCTCCCCATAGTTTTGGCTCGACAGGTACGGCTCCGTGGGCTCCGACGAGTAGAGTTGCAGCCCCTTGCGGATGCGCTCGCGCAGGACGTAGAGCGCGGGCGACGCCTTCATGATTTTGGCCATCGCTTGCGCGACGAGCGGTTTGCACCCGGGGAACCAGTTGCCGTACGCGGAGTGCAGGTTGTACGCCAGGTCGACGCCCACCATGGCGCCGGTCGGGGACGGGTAGATGGACATCGTGTCGGTCGTGTAGTCGAGAAACTTGGCGCGCGTGTAGCGCTCGACGTCGTGCGAGTCGAAATCGCCCCACCGCAATTGGACGTCGACCCAGAACTTGGACGCCGGCTTCTGGTCCATGACGTCGCCCGTGTCGGCGAGGAGGGAGGGGGCGCACACGGGCCAGCGGTGGGCGGCAAAGAGGAGGACGTCGGCGCACGAGGAGTTCATCTTGTACGATTTGCGCGGGTGGATCGTCTCCTTTTGCACGGTCTCCACTTCCAGCGCGTCGAGCTCCTGGTCGAAGACTTGGCAGAGGTCCATGACGATGGATTCGTGGATCTTTTGCCAGAGGTGGGCACGGAAGATTTGGATGAGCGAGATTTTCAACGTGGGGATCTTGCCGTGCATGAAGACGCCCGTCAGGTCGAGCTGCACCTGGAAGCCGACGTACACGTTGGCGCGGTTGATGGTGGGCGACCACCAGAGGGTGAAGCGGCGGTTGGGGATTTGGTTGAGGCCAGAGCGCTGCGCGTTGGTCAGCTTTTTGAACTTCATGGATTCCTCAAACCCGGACGCCTTCTCCCAGAAGAGGCCCTCCCACGTAGGGAAGTAGGTGCCCTTGAACAGGGTGTGCTCCAGGATGCCCTAAAGGAGAGAGGAGAGCGAGGGTGTTGGTGGTGTGCGGGCGCGCGCGACCTTCTCTCCCCTTTCTCCTCCCTCTCCCCTCCCACTGACCTCGACGCCGCCCAGCGCCTGGATGACGTCGGTGCGGTAGTTGTTCAGGTTCCACAGCTTGCCGTCGTGGCGCTGGGGGTGGAGGAGGAGGAAGGGTGGGCGTCTGCGCGCGCGGCTGCGAGCGCGCCCCTTCCCTCCTCTCCTCCTCCTCCCCCTCCTCTTACCTGGTGCGTCCACCAGAACGGGTTTTGGCGCAGGACGGTGTAGTCCTTGAACGCGGTGCGCACGCGCCACCCCTTGTCGTACGCGAGCGTGTGGCGGTCCTTTTGGAAGAGGGTGTTGACGCGGGGGATGCCGCGGTCCCACGAGTCTTCCAGGTCTTCGAGGGTCAGGCGCCGGTTTTGGGCCTGAGAAACGAGGGTGGGGTGGGGGTGGGGGTGGGGGTGAGGGTGGGCGTCGCGCGTGCTCGACCCCTCCTTTCCTCTCTCCCCTCCTCCCTCCTCTCATACCAGCGCCTCCTGCCGCTTGAGCGCGTACTCGGCCCACACCCGCTGCGAATCCACAAATTCCGCCTCCCAGGGCTGGATGTAGCGGTACAGGTTGGGGATCAACCCCCCCTCGTCGTGCGTCATGCCCGCGCGAAAGTGGGTCACCCCCAGGTCGGTCTGCCCCGCGTACCGCAGGTCGGACTGCGGGATGAGGATGTGCCCCATGGAGAGCATGCCCAGGCCGCCAATCTCCTTGGGCGAGTAGAAGACGACGGGCGGGAAGCGCGACGGCATTTTGGAGTTGAGCCCGATTTTGATGCGCGTCTGGATCTTGTTCTCGCACTTGACGAGCAGGTCGAGCAGCTCCTGCGTATGGACGACAGCCTCGCGGTAGTAGGTCATGAGGCCAATGAGGGCGGTGTTCCACCTAAAGAGTAAAGAGGAGGGAAGTGGGGAGTCGGCGCGCCGCACACACCACCACCACCCTCTCTCTCCCTCTCCCTCTCCCTCTCTCCCTCTCTTCTCTTACTTGTTGGCGATCTTGGTGAACGTGGTCTGCCCCGACGACATCAGGATCTGGCGCACCCGGTTTTCAAACGCCTTCATGCCCTCGTCGTCGACCCGCAAAAACGCCTGCGCCGTGCGCTCCTTGGTCGCCTCGTTCTGAAGGGACCACACGCCGTCCTTGTTGGCAAAGCCTTCGGCCGCCATGCGGCACTTGGGCAGGATGCGCACCTCGAACCCCGCCATGGAGAAGAGGAGGTTGGGGTTGTCGCGCGAGTAGACCGACGCGAAGGAAGCGTCCCAATCCAGAGTGGTCAGCGACCGTGGGAGCCGGTTTTTGAAATCCCAAAACACGGCGCGCCCCAGGTTGACGTCGTGCTTCATGAGGCGCATGCGCGCGTCGCGCGGCCAACATTTTTTGTTGTTGTAGCCGACGACGTTTTCGTTGTTCGGGTCCGGGTGCTCCGTCAGGTAGCGCGCCACCAGGTCGCGCGCGTCGTCGGCCGATAGCTTGAGCAGGACGTGCACCTTGGTGATGTAGCGCGAGTACAGGCGGACGGGGTGCCGCGTCTCGGTCGCGGTATCCTTGAAAGTGAGAAACTCGTTGGGCGCCGCGGCCGGCCCCGCCAGCTCGGACGCGCGCGTGAGGCCGAGCAGGAGCAGGTCCAGGACGAGGCCATAGTATTGGGCGATGAACGACGCAAACTGGAGGCCGCGCACGAGGCCGTAGGAATTCGTGTGCGCCATGTCTTTGTACGCAATCACCACGTTGTTCTTGGCCGTCATGTAGTCCGCGATGTTGTGGTCGAGGACGAGGCGCAGCAGGCGGTTGAGCAGGGTGAGGTCGATCTAAAGAGAAAGGAGAGGGATGGGGGGTCGGCGCACGCACGCGGCGCATCCGCCCTCCCTCTCTCCTCTCCTCTCACCTTTTCAAACATCTTCTCAAGCTCGGTCTGCAGCATGACGACGCACTCCCCGTTCCCGGTCTCCCACACGCCATCCAGGTTGTTGACCCCCTGCGCCCACTTGTACGCGAGGAGCGGCGGCGGCTCGGCGTCGGCCGGTTTGACCCAGTTGGGGAAGAGGCGCCGCTTGTCCGCCTCGTACCACACATACTGGTCCAGGTAGCAGTCCGTGATCTTCTCCAGGGGCTCGATCTCGTAGACGGGGATGAGATGGCTGAAAAGGAGAGGGGAGTAGGGTTGGCACGCGCGCGGTGCGCCCGCCTCTCTCTCCTCCCTCCCTCCTCCCTCTCTTCCCTTCTTTCTCACCTGTACAGGTCCATGAACTCGATCGACACTTCCTTGAATGCGCGCTGGGTGAGCAGGTGGCGCTTGATGCGGGCCAGCGCGTCGTGCGGGTTGTCGTACGCGGCTTCCACGAGGCCGAGCTCCTCCCGCTGCTTCTGGTTGAGCCGGGTGGCGGCCGTGTACCCCTCCTTGAGGCGCTCCAGGGCCAGGATGAGGAGCTTGGTGTCGTGCTTGTAGGAGAGGGGGGGGAACGGGATCGGGGCAAAGCGGCGCGACTCGAGCCAGTGCACCGTCGTCGTGTAAATGGCGACCGCCTCCTCGGGGGAGACGTAGGGGCCGTCCTATGATGAGAGGGAGGAGGGAGAAGGGGGTGGGCGTGTGCGCGATGGGGCCGGCAGCCGCGAGCGCACGCTCTCCGTCCGTCCCTCCCTCCCTCCTCTCCTCCCTTACCTTGAGGTAGTTGTGCTGCCGCTCCTGCTCCGCCTTGAGGAAGAGCCGGGTGAGCCGCCCCAGATTCTTGCGGCACACGGTTTTGTCGACCGTCGCGCCGCGTCGGATGCGCTCCCTGTTGTAGTGCGCGACCTGCGTCCACCAGTCGGCCTTCTGCTTGACGTAGCGCAGGATCATGTTTTCGATGGGGGCGGGCAGGCCGGGCACCTTCCACGGGATGTTGGCCTTCCAGCAGCGCCACGCTTCGGACAGGTGCTGGAGAATGGTGCGCGCCTTGTTCGCCTTGACGCCCGCGGGCATGGCGTCCAGGATGTCGTGCATGACGGCGGCACGCAGCTCGAGGTCGAAATGGGACTCGACGCGTTGCTTGGTGACGGTTTTGGCGATGCCCTTGGACTGGCGCCCTTCAAACTGGCGCGCCAGCAGGTTACCGAGCCAGCGTTCCAGCAGGGGCACGATGCCGCGCAGGAAAAAGAGCCACACGCGCCACATCGGGGCCCAGAACCCGACGCCCGGCCCTTTGCCGACGGGGCCCGTGTTGAACCGGTAGTACACGACGTGCTTCAAATCTTTGCACATGCGAATCTGGCGCATGAGCTTGTACTTGTAGCGGTACATGCCGGTGAGTTGGCCGACGTGGGAAAAGGTGTACTGCAGGCCGTCGGCGAGTTGGTACGCGTCGACGTTGCCGAGGCGGAACTGGACGTTGGCGTCCACCACGAGCTTGGTCAGGCGCAAAATTTCGCGGCACAGGTGGAACGCGTTGCCAAAGCGCGACTTTTTGCGCTCCTTGGTGGTCAAAGTTTTGACCGGCTTGAGGTTGAAGTTGTAGTCCAGGTGGAGATAGTTGAGGTTCTTGCGGTGGATGAGCAGGTTGAGCATGTTGTACCCCTGCCGCACGACCTGCAGGCCGGCCTCGACCCAGTCGAGCTCGGTCGTTTGAAAGAATTTGGTCGCGCGCAGCGCCGCGAAAAGCGACTTTTTGCGCACGCCCACCGGCGGCTTGCGGTGCAGCGCGTTGAGCACCGCCACCTTGAGCAGCTTCTGGTACGACACGCGCACCTTGACCGGGTAGCCCGCGGGCGCGCGCTCGTGGTACCACGCGCCGACGAGCGGGACGTCGAGAGCGCGCCGCGTGCGGCCGGCGCGCGTGTTGAACGGGTGGGGGGCCCACATGAGGGCGATGCCGGCCGCGGTGTCGTCGGCGGTCAGAGGGAGGGAGGAGAAAAGAGGGTCGATGGAGGACGGAAGAGCGAAATCGTCCTCTTCATCAAACCCGCCCTCCTCCCCGCGCCCCGCTTCCGTCCGGTACGCCGCGATGGGGTGCAGCAGCGGGTCGTAGTAAAACGCGGGCAGGTCGGGGTCGTCCGCCTTGACGTACATGACTTGGGGCGAGTGGTACGGCGCAGAGCGGACCGCGCGCGGGCGCGAGTTGTAGACGTACGGGAACGCGACCCGGTACTCGGACCGAATGGGCGCCCGAATGACGATCTTGTGAATGTCGTTGAACTCGTTCCAGTCGTCGTCCCGGCCGCCGGCGTCCCGGAAGAGGGGCTCAAACTTGGGGCCGCCCGGGATGGCGATGTTCAACGACTTGGCCGTGACAAAGGCCGGCACGTCGAACAGGGCAAAGTAGTTGGGGTCGACCAGGTCGGAGAGGAGCTGGCCGCCGAGGCGGTAGAGGGCGGCCATGGCGGGGAGGGGAAGGCGCCAGGACCGATAGGAGGGCCCGTTGACGCATTTCGTCCATTTGAGGGGCGCCTCGTCGTAGAGCCAGTCGGCGACGGCCCCATCTTCACCCGGGTCGAGGTCCATGGTGATGGCTTCGAGGGGGTCGACGTCGAGCAGGTTGTCCGCGTAGTCGAGCGGCGGCTCCTCGTCGTCGAAGGGGGGGAACCGCATGCGCTTGAAATGGCGCCGGTCGCGCTTTTCGCGGCGCATCATGATCCACATGGTGCCCCACTGGGCGACGTAGACGGGCTCGATGACGCGCGGGACCTCGTCGACAAACGTGATCGCGCCGGTGACGTGGTAGAGCGCCCGCACGTGCCGCACCTGCTGCCACGGCATGGGCGCGTTTTCCAGGAGTTTGTACACCGCGTGGGGGACGAATTTGAGCGCGCCGAGGTAGACGCGCTTGTCGTGCCGAAACTTGGCGTCGGACATGTCGCCGTGGTCGCGCACGATCTTACGCACGTGCTCCGGCGGCATGTCGGCCTTCGGCGCGGCCTGCGCGCCGTAGGCGCGCTTGGTGGCGAAGCGCTTGGCGTTGAGCTTGGCCCACTTGGCGGCCTAGGGAGAGGAGAGGGGATGCGGCGCGTGGAAAGAAGGCGCGGGAACCCGCGCGCGCCGCGACCGGCCCTGCAACTCCTCCAGATCCGCCCTCGCGCGGGCCGGGGGCGGGCGGCGGGCGCGGCGCTCGGCGCGGCGCCGCGCCGCCGGCGCGCCGCCCGCGCGCCGCGCCCCTCTCCCCACCCACCCATCCCCCCCGATCGCCGCACCTTGTCGTCCAACGCGAAGTCCCCGGTCAGCGGCGGCGGTGCGGCGCCGGGCGGCGGGCCGCCTGGCGCGGCGCCCGCGCCCGGCCAGGGCGCGCCCTGCATGGCGGCGCGGCGCCCGCGCGCCGGCGCAGGGGGCGGCGCGGCGTGCGAGGAAGGGGCGCGGGAGGGCGGCTCCCGGCGCCGGGGGGGGGGAGAGTGGGAGGCTGGCAGGCGCGAGCGCGCTCACTCGCGCCGGCGCCAGGCGCCGCCCCTCCCCCTCTAGTGGATGCTGCGCGCGGTCGCCGCAGCCGCGCACCTGCCGTTGGCCACCCGCGCAAGCCGGCCCCGCGCGATGGCGGCGGCGGCGTCGCCCACCTCTTCCCTCCCCGGCGCGGCCGAGGCCGCCGACGTCGCGGTCGTCTACGTCACCGCGCCCACCGCCGACGTGGCCGCGTCCCTGGCGCGGTCGCTTGTGGAGGACCGGCTGGCGGCGTGCGTCAACGTGGTCCCTGGTGTTTCCTCGACCTATCGCTGGAACGGCGCCGTGCAGACCGACGCCGAGGCGCTCATGATCCTGAAGACGAGAAGGGATCGGCTGCCCGCCCTGACGGCCGCGGTGAGGGCGCGGCACCCGTACGACGAGCCGGAGGTGGTCGCCGTGCCCGCGGTCGGCGGGTCGCCCTCCTACCTCGCCTGGGTCCTGTCCGAGGCGGCGCCCGCAGAGAATGGAGGGGGCACGGGGTAGATGGATGCGGGTAGGCCCTTTCCCCTTCCTTGCAAAGACTGACAGTGCGCGCTCGCCCCGCCTCCCTCCCTCCCCCCTCTCCCATTCACCCGCCGCCGCCGCTCTCGTCGCCCGCGACCGCCGCGAACGAGGGCACGCCCGCCAACTCGTCCACGGTCGCGCCCAGGGCGGCCAGCTGCTTGAGCGCGGCCGCTTTCACCTGCGCCACGCGCGCGCGCGCGGCCGCGATGCGGCGCAGCTCGGCCTCGGCCGAGTGATCGAGCACGTACGCAGCGACGGATAAAGGTGGGTTGGGCGGGCGCCGGGTGCGGGAACACAGCAGGCGCCAAAACTCGACGCGCGGCTCGGAGAAGACAATCTCTTCATAACTCTCCGCCACGACCGGCCGCTTCGGATTGACGTTGCCAGGGTCGTTGTCGTGGTAGAGGCGGAGCCGGTGGGCCAGCTCGACGGGGGGCTCGCCCGCGGCGTCGACGAAGTGCACGTCCGCGGTCAACTCGAACTCGCCCCACCCCGTCTCCGTCATCTCGTACGGGGGGGGGGCGTCGCGGTCGGGGTTGTGAAAGGTGGGGTGCAGGTGGAACGCGATCTTGGAGACGACGTCGGACATGTCGGCGCCGTCGCCGGGGCGCACGTAGAGCGTCCACCGGTGCGTCTCCGTTTCCGTCGCCTTCTTGCCCAGGCCAAAGGCCGCGGTGCCGATGACGATGGGCAGCGTGAACTCGACGCCGCGCACGCGCGTCGCGCCGTCCTGGGGAGACGGGGAGGGAGGGGCGGCGCGCGGGGTCGGCGCAGCGTCCGCGCTCGATCAACGCCCGCATCCTCTCATCCTCTCTCTCTCTCTGTCTCTCTCACCGGGCCCGTGAACGTCTCGGGCTCGGCGGGCGGCGCGGCGCCCGCGGGCGGCGCGCCGGCCGCGGCGCCGGCCGCGGCGTCCGCCATCGGGGGGCGGGGGGGGCGGGCGCGGTGGCGCGAGGCGCGCGGTCGACGCCGCGCTGGTGTGTGGGCGGGCGCGAGTCTGGTGGCGCTCATACACCCGCTGCCGGCCGGCCCGATGCGGCCGCTGCGGGCGCCCGCCACGGCGCTGCGCCCCCTGCCGGTCCGGGGCGTGGCCGACATTCCTGCGCGCTACAGCGTGATCCTGCTGGACCAATTCGGCGTCCTCCACGACGGCGTGACCCCCTACCCCGGCGCGGTCGCCGCCGTGAAAGAGCTGGCCTCGTCCTCCTCGCGGCGCGTCTTCATCCTGAGCAATTCGAGCAGGCGGGCGGACAAAGTTGTGCCCAGGCTCGAGGCCATGGGGTTCGACCCGTCCTGGTTTGCTGGCGCGGTCACCTCCGGCGAAGTCGCGCACGCGTGCCTTGCCGCCCGTCCGACCGCCTGGTGGCGCGGCCTGGGGACACGATGCGTGCACGTGACGTGGGGAGCCCGCGGCGCGATCTCGCTCGACGGCCTCGGACTAACGAGCGTCCCCGCCGACGACGCCGACGTCGACTTTGTGCTGGCCCACGGCACGCAGGGCATTGGCATGCCGGACGGCAGCGTGCAGGCGATGAGCCTGGACGAACTGAGGGCCGCGCTGGGCGCGCTCGCCACGCGGTCGCCGCCGCCCTTTTTTCTGTGCGCCAACCCTGACCTGGTCACGGTTGCCGGCGCCGGCAAACCCTTGGCCATCATGCCCGGCACCCTGGCTGCCTGGTACGCCGAGGCGGCGGGGGAGGAAAGCGTGATTTTACTAGGGAAGCCGGGCGCCGGTATCTACTCCGCCGCGCTCGCGGCCGCGGGCGATCCCTCTCCGTCCTCCGTGCTCGCCATCGGCGACTCGCTCGAGCACGACATCGCGGGAGCAGCGGGGGCGGGCGGCGTGGATGCCCTGTTTGTGGCTGGCGGCATACACAAGGGCGACCTGGGCGTCGGCGCGCCCGGCGAAGAGGCAAGCGTCGACGAGGGCCGCCTCGCCGCGCTCCTGGCGGGCCGGCCCGCGTCGCAGACGCCCGCGTTTGTCATGCCGTATTTGCAGGCGTGAAAAGAGAGGAGGAGGAGGCCGGAACTGTGCAGAACTGTGACATGCGCGACCCCCCCACCTCCCCTCTCCCCTCACTCGATGGGAAAGCCGCCGTCGTCCCAGTCGAACGCGTCACCATCGTCAAAGTCGGGCACGCCGGCCGCCGCCGCGCGCTTGGGCGGCGGCGGCGCGGTGGCGTCAGGCGTCGGCCCGTCGTCGGCCCAGCCGTCGCCGCTGGCCGACGCCGTCGCCCGCTTGCGCTTGTCGGGCCACATGGTGGACGTGTCGAGTCTGAAGCCGTCGGCGCCAGAGGCGCGGCCGTCGGGGGAGGAAGCGTAGGCGGCGGCTTGCGCGAGCGCCGCGAGCACCGCCGGCCCGTGCGTCGCCCGTTGGTTGCGCGACAGCCGCGGGATTTCGGCCGCCTGCAGCGCCTCTTGGTCAGCCGGCCGCAGCGCGACCAGCCTGTCGACGACCTCGGGCGGGAGCACGACGCGCGCGCGAACGGGCCGCGCGGGCTCGCCGCCGCCCGCGGGCGGCCGCCGCCGCGCGCGCGTGCGCTCGTCCAGCGCGGCATTGAGTTGGGTCAGGGCCGACCGCGCGACGTCGCGCGCCAGGGCTTCCTCGGCGGGGAGGGAGCCCGAGTCGGTGGCTTCGAGCGCGAGGCGGCCGCCGCGCGCCGGCGCGCCGCCCGGCCCGCCGCCAGCCACAAACGTCATCTCCACCCGGCGCCGCCCCGCCTCGACGTCTGCCGCGCCTGGGTCGGCAGGCCGGATGGCGGCGGTGACGGAGCCGTACTCGTTGTCGGCGCGGGAAGTCTCTTCGGCGAGCACGCGCGCCGCGACCAGGCGCCGCAGCAGCCGCCCCGCGTCGCCCTTGGCCCACCCTTTTAAAGCGCCATGGTCCGGCAGTCCATCGTGCCCCCGGTCGCGCACCGCGCGCGCGGTCGACCCGCGCAAGACGTCGGCGAGGTGGCCCGCCGACGCGAGGCGGTCGCGCGCGAGCGCGCGTGCGACGCGCACCGCAGCAGCGGCCGCCGCGGAGACGTCCCGCGTCACGGCACGCGCCGCCGCCCCGGACGCGCACACGTCGCACGTGCCCCGACACAGGGCCTCGCCGCCGGGCTCGCCGAAATGGTGGAGCAGGATGCCGCGGCGGCACTCGACCTCTTCATCGCAAAAGGCCACCATGGCGTTGAGCGACGCCTCGTTGGCCGCCCGCACGTCAGCTGGCGCGCGCAGCTCGTCCGCGGACGAGGTGAGCATGTGGCGCGCGCGCACGGCGTCGGCGTAGGAATAGTAGAGCACGCACGCGGCGCGCGCGCCGTCGCGGCCGGCGCGCCCCGTCTCCTGGTGGTAGCCTTCCAGCGATTTGGGCAGGGTCCAGTGGACCACGAAGCGGACTAGGGAGGAAGAGAGGGTGAGAAAGTGGGTCCGAAGGGAACGAGGGGGGCGCGCACCGTCTCCCGCACCCCCTCTCTCTCTCTTCTCTCTCACCATCCGCCTTGTTGATGCCCATGCCGAACGCGACCGTGGCCACAATGACGTGCAGCCGCCCGTGCGTCCAGTCGGCCTGCACCCGCTCCCGCTCGTCGGGCGGCAGGGCGGCGTGGTAGTGGCCGACGCGCGCGCGCGCTCCGCCGAGGCGGTCGCGCAGCGCGGCCCCCAGGTCGGCCGCGACGCGCTCGCAGTCGGCACGGGACAGGGCGTACACGATGCCGCACTGTAGACGGCCGCCGGGGGCGAAGCGGGCGGCGACGAGGTCGGCGAGGTCGGTGAGCGCGGCCGCGCGCGGCGGCTTTTTGCGCACTTCATACGTGAGGTTGGCCCGGTTGAACGACGACCGGAAGAGGACGCACCGCTTGAGCTCCAACGCCGCCACGACATCCTGCTGCACGCGGGGGGTGGCGGTCGCGGTGAGGGCGAGGAGGGGGAGGGACGGGTAGCGCCGTTTGAAGACCGACAACCGTTTGTAGTCGGGGCGGAAGTCATGCCCCCACTGGCTCACGCAGTGCGCTTCGTCGATGACGATGCGGTCAAATTCGCCGCGCGAGTGCAGGGCGTCCAGGGCGCGCATGAGCGCGTCCGACGCGGCGACGCGCTCTGGCGTGACGAACACGACGGTCAGCGAAGGCGGGGAGGAGCGCAGCGCGTTGAGCACGGCCCGGTTGTCCTCGGCCGGTTGGGACGACGACAGAAACCCGGTCGCAATGCCCGCCTGCTCCAGGTGGAAGACTTGGTCTTGAATGAGCGAGACGAGCGGCGACACGACGAGCGTGACGCCGCGCCCGATCGCGGCCGGCAGCTGGTACACCAGGCTCTTCCCGCCGCCCGTCGGCATGAGCACAAACACGTCCTCACCCGCCATGGCGGCGTTGATGGCGAGGAGCTGGTGCAGGCGGAAAGAAGAGTTGCCGAAATAGTCGCGGTTGGCGCGCGCGGCGTCGGCCGACCAGGGGTGGTCGGCCCGGGCCCAGCGGGGGTCGGACGCGCCGTCGGTCGAGTGGCAATCGGTGGGGCCGGCGGCAACGCCGGGGGCGGAAAGGCGGAGGGAGGGGTCCGGGGGCGGGGGGACGCCGTCGGCCGGGAAGTCGCCGCCAAAGCCGCCGCCGCCAAAGCCGCCGCCGCCAAAGCTGCCGCCGCCGAAGCCAGACGACGATTGCGCGTACGCGTTGGCACCGCTTCCAACTCCGGGGAAGCCAGAGGAGTAGGCCGCCGGCGCGGGCGCGAACGTGCCGCCCGCCCCACTCCCTCGTCCCTCCGCGTCCGCCTTGGCCGCCTGCAGCCTCGCCCGCTCCGCGCGCAGGGCGCCGGGGTCGCCCCGGCCGTCGAGCAGGGCGTCGCACACGCGCAGCAGGGCCTCGTTGATGGCGGCGAGCGAGGAAGGAGGAGGGGGAAGGGGCATAGGCCGGGGCGCGGACGCCGCCGGCGGCGGCGGCGCGCGGTAGGCCGGCGCCGGTGGCTGCGCGCTGTAGGCCGGCGGCGCGGGCGGCGGCGCGCGGTAGGCTGGCGGCGCAGTCGGTGCCGCCGTTGCCGGCCGCCCGGCGACCGCGGCGTCGAGCGCGTCCCCGAATCCCGCGTCCATGCCGTCGTCATCGTCCGCAAAGACGCCGAGCGAGAGGGGTGCCGAGCCGCCGGAGGAGGGGCGGAGTTTGGGCGGGGGCGCGGGCGGCGCGGCGGGCGGCGGCTGACGCACGGCCTGCGGCCGCGGCGCGGGCGCCGGCACCAGCTGGGCGATGGTCGGCGGCTGCGGCACGGACGCGGGGGCGAGGGTCAGGATTTTGAGGGCCTGAGACAAGAGGGAGGTCGGAGGGACGCGCGCGCTGCCACGCCCCACCCTCCACCCCTCCTCCTCCACCCACCTGCGCCACCTCGACGGGTGCTGTCTTGACAACCAGATCGCTGGCCCACGCCGCGCGGCGGCTGATGAAGGACGGGGGCGGTGGGCGCCCGCGAGCGCGCGCGCCCGCATCGTGCGCCACGCCCCGCCCCCACTCTCACCGGCCCTCGTCGTCCGCCGTCCCGGCTGCCGCCGGGTCGCGCCCCGGCCCGCCGTACAGCCAGCCCCAGTCGCGGGCGGCCAGGGCGGCCGGCATGTGCGCGTCCAGGTTGGTGGAGGCAGGCGCGAGCGGGCGGCGCGCCATGGCGTCGCTGGCGGGCGTCACGCGGCGGCGTGCATGGCGGGCGTGGCGCCCGAGGGGGAGAGTGAGGTGGCGCTGGCCCCCCGACCGCTCGCACACTCTCGGCGAGCCGGGCCGGGCCCCGCCGTTCTCTCTTCACCCCCCAATGTTTTTGGCCGCCGCGCGCCGCACCGCGGCGCGCCTGGCACCGCGCTCGGCGGCCCCGCCTCCGTCCCGCCGCCGCGCCGTCGCCGCATCCGCGTCCGGCCTCGACCCGCCCGACGTGCGCAAGCTGGCCGAGATGGCGCACATTGACGTGACGGACGCCGAGGTAGGGGAGGAGAGGAAAGGAAGGGGCGGCTTGCAACGACCGCCGCACCCCGCCCGACCCCCTCCACTCCTCTTCTCTTCAGGTCGCCGACTGGACGCCCAAGATCCTCAAAATTGTGGCCTGGTTTGACCAGCTGCAAGAAGTCGATGTGAGTGGTGTGGAACCGTACGCGGCCGGCGACGCGGCAGCCGAGTTCCGGACGCGGGCAGACGAGGTGGCTGCGTTTGATCCCGCGGCCGCGCTCGCGGACGCGCCCGATGTGGATGAGGTGGGACCGTTTGTGCGGGTGCCCAAGATTTTGTAGCGAGAGAGAGACGGGGGGCTGGCTATTGGCGGCGGCGGCCGCCGCGGTCAGACCGCGGATGCTTCTCGCCCGCGCCACACCCGCCCTCCGCCGCTTCGCAGTTCGCGCGAGCAGTTCCCGCGCTCCCGACATGCCCGCCCCGGCGCCCGCCGCCCGCGCCGTGGCCGCGCGCGCCGACGCGGCCGCGCGCGCCGTCGCGGCCGAGGCGCGCCCCGCGGACGCCGCCACGGTCGCGTCCCTGGTGTCGCCCGAGGTGGGGAGCTGGAGGCGTGGGCGGGTGGGCCGGGTTTTGAGCCGCCGCGCAGGCGGCAGCGCCAACGCGCGGGCGCGCCCCCTTGCTCGCCCCAGACCGAGTTCTGCCTCATCGGCGAGGCGACGCACGGCACGCACGAGTTTTATCAGCTCCGCGCCGACGCCTCGCTCGCCCTGCTCACGTCGGGCGCGTCCCCCTTTGCCGCCGTGCTGATCGAGGCGGATTGGCCGGCCGCAGCCCGCCTCAACGCGTACGTGCGCGGCCACCCCGGCGCGACGCTCGACGCCGCGCTCGCCGGCTTCCGCTCTCGCTTTGCGGAATGGATGTGGTCCAACCAGGAGCTGGCGTCCTTTGCCGAGCGCCTGCGCGCGTTCAACGCGACGCTGCCCGACGCGGAGCGGCGCGGCGTGTATGGCCTCGACATTTACGCCCTCCAAGCCTCCGCCGACGCGGTCGTCGCCCACTTGGAAGCCGCCGGCGACGTCGCCGGGGCGCGAGCCGCCCGGCGCCGCTTCTCCTGCATCACGCGCTGGGGCGGCGGAGCCGACTACGCACGCGCGCTCGCCGCGGGCGCGCCGCCATGCCGGGATGAGGCTGTCAACGCTCTGGTGGCCACCATGCGGTCTGCCGCGGCCGCGCAGCCGGGCGGCGGCGGGCCCGGGTCGCCCGCCGCCGAGGCCACGCTCTCGGCCGTCGCCAACGCGCGCGCGGTCGCGTCCGCCGAGTCGTACTACCGCGCCATGGTCTTCGGCGGCGAGCCGACCTGGAACATCCGGGACTCGGCCTTCCTGGACGCGGCCTTGCTTGTGCGCAAGACGATGGCCGACGCGGCGGCGCCTGGCGCCCCTCCGCCGCGCCTCATCCTGTGGGCGCACAACTCGCACCTCGGCAACGCGGCCGCGACCTCGATGGGTGCGCTTCGCGGCGAGCACAATGTGGGCCAGCTGTTGGTCGAGGCTTTTGGGCGGCGCAAGGTGTGCGCGGTCGGCCAGCTGACAGCGGCGGGCACGGTGGCGTGCGCGTCGTCGTGGGGCGGGCGCGTCTGGCGGCGTGCGGTGCGGCCGCCGCTCGAAGGCTCGTACGAGGCCCTGCTCGCGGCCTCGGGGCGCCCCTCATTCACGCTCGACTTGCGCGACCCGGCGTCAGCCGCTGCGACGGCGCTGGCCGCCCCGGCCCTGCAGCGTGCGATCGGCGTGCAGTACAGGCCCAAAACCGAGCGTCCGTCCCACTACTTCTCCGCGCGCCTCGTCGACCAATTCTCCGCCGTTGTCTTTTTCGCCGAGTCGCACGCGGTCGACCCGGTGCCGGTGCCGGCGGGGTGGGGAACCGTGCTCGGCTACGACGACGACTCGGGCGCTGAGTCGGATTGAGTGAGGGGAGGGCGGGGAGCGCGTTGTTGCGTGCGGCGTGCGTTGTGCGGTTGCAAGACACAGAACTGGACCCCTCACCCCCCCTCCTCCACCACCACGCGCGCCGCCCTCGCGCGCACCGCGTCCAGCGCGCCCGCGTCGCCCGCCGCCGCCGCGGCCGCCACCGCGCGCACGGCGGCGGCAACGGCCCGCGGCACGCCGCCCGCGACCTTGAGCCCCCCGCCCGCGTCGAGCGCGCCCGCCAGCTCGTCCGCGCGGGAGACCACCGCGGGCGGCAGGCCGGCAAGCCGCGCCACATTCGTGCCGTACGACTTTGGGCACACGCCCGGCGTCAGCTTGTACGTAAAGGTGACTGTGTCCTCGGCGTCGGGCCCCTCTCCCTCCCGCCCAACCGTGGCCCCCATGTGCGCCACCGCAACCGTGCCCGCCGGCGCGGCGTCGACGGCCAGGGCGCGCACGAAATGGGTGATGAAGAGGGTTCGCGCGCGCGACGCCGCGACGGCGGCGAGCACCGCGCCCGCGATCGCGGCGCCGTCGGACGTCGACGTGCCGCGCCCTAGTTCGTCAAAAATGATCAGGGACGCCGGCGTCGCCAGGCGCAGAATGTCGGCCGTCTCGGCCATCTCCTCGAAAAAGGTCGACCGCGCGAGCAGGAGCGAGTCCGCGGCGCCCATTCGCGTGAAAACGGCGTCAACCGGGGTTAAATTCATGGATGCCGCGGGTACGGGGCATCCGGCGTGTGCCATGAGGACGGCCAGGGCGACCGCACGCGTCGCGCACGACTTGCCCCCCATGTTGGGCCCCGTGACGACCAGGGTGCTCGCGGCGTCGCCCCCCAGGGTCACGTCGTTTGGAATTGCGACCCCGCCGGTGGCGCGCGCGGCGGCGGCGAGCATGGGGTGCACGACGCCGCGGAGGTCAAGTGAAGCGGGTGCGTCGCCCTCCACCCCTTTAAACACCGGCCGCACCCACCCTTCCGACGCCGCCGCGTCCGCAAATGCGAGCAGGGCGTCCAGGGACGCGGAAGCCGCCGCAGCGTCGCGCAGCAGGGGGTAGTGCGGGGCGAGGGAGGAGAGGTGCGCGCGCCACTCGGCCGCGACCGCCGCCGCCGCCTCCTCGCGCGCGCACTGCAGCGCTTCCACCCCGGCCCTAACGGCCGGCGGCCAGTATCGGTCCAGCTTTTTGGTGGACGAGACGCGGACCCAGTCGGGCGGCGCGCGGGCGCCAGACGGGAGTTCGACCAAATAATCGCCGACGTTGGTCACGTGCGCGTACGCAGGCTTGACCCCCGGCGCCTGTTTTTTTAGGGCTGGCAGCAGGGCGTTCAGCGCCGCCTCGCGGTCGGCGACGGCGGCCTTGGCGGCCGCCGCGCGCGGGAACGCGGCCGCGTCGGCGAGCAGGCGGGCGCGGTCGCCCATGGGCGTGGCTTCGCGCGCGTCCAGGGGGGCCAGAGCCGCGGCCGCGACGGCGACGACGCGGGCGTCGAGGAGGGAGGCAAGGAGCGAGGCGAGCAGGGGGGAGCGCACTCCGGCCACCGGCTTCACGCCAAGCGCGTCGCCCGCGCCCGCCAGTGACCGGCAGAGCGCGACAAACTCAGCAGGCGACGCGGTGCGGTGCAGCGCGCGCGCGAGGCCGCGCTGGAGGTCGGGCGAGGCCGCGAGCGCGGCGGGCAGAAGGGACAGAGGGCCGGTGCCGGACTCGACAGCCGATCTCAGCTCATCAACCGCGTCCATGCGCGCTTCAATGGCCGCGGGGTCGGCCAGCGGGCGGGCGAGCCAGTCGCGCAGCGCGCGTGACCCGGCGCGCGTGCGCGCGCGGTCGATGAGCCATAGCAGCGAGCCTTGGGCGCCAGGGGCGCCGCCGGTGGGGGCGAGAACTTCCAGGGACGCCATTGCCGACGGTGGCAGGGCAAGCGTGGCGTCCGGGTCGAGCGTGCGCACGCCCGCGGGCCCCGCCGCGCGCAGCGGCGCCGCCAGGCGCAGCGCGTCGAGCCGCCCCAGAGCTGCGGCCAGGGCGACGGCCGCTCGGTCGCCGTCGCAGGCGGCCGGGACGGCGCCGGTGTCGTCGGCGCCGGGCGTGCCCTCGAAAAAGGCGGCAACGCGCGCGCGCGCAGCGCCCGGGTCGAGACCAGCCCCGTCCTCCACGCGCACCCCTCCCCGCGCGCCCGCGCGCGCGGCATAGGCATCAAGCACGCGTCGCGTGGCACGTGTGAGAACGCCCACGGCCAGGATTTCCGGGGGCGCGAGCGTCAGCAGCGCACGCTCGAGCGCGGCGCGCGGCGCGCCGTCCAGGCCGCCGCCGCAGCGCGCCTCGCCGGACGCGGGGTCGAGGGCGACGAGGCCGAGCCAGGCGCCGCCGTCGTCGGCGGGCGCGTCGGCAACGGCGAGCAGGAAAGTGGAGGGAGGGGCAGCGGCGGCGGCGGAAGCGGCGCCGCCAGCCACCCCATCTCTCCCGGCCGGCGGCGGCCCCACGTCAGCTTCATCCCCCGCGTCTAGCGTCGACGCGCTGTACACCGCCGTCACCTCGCGCGCAAACGGCCCCGACTTGGGCACCCCCCCCGCACCGCTCTTTTTGAGCGCGGCCGTCTGCGTCTGCCGCGCGACGCCCACCCGGTGCCCCGCCGCCACCAGGCGGCGAATGGATTTGGCGAGCGAGGGGGCGGGGATGGAGGCGCGCAACTGGCCGCGGTCGGTGTAGGCAAAAACGTTGAGCACGGACTGCGCGGCGCCCGCGTCATTGTCGCCGAAGAAGACCCACTTGTAGCCCACTTCGACGGCGAGCAAGGTGCCGGGGTTAGCGGCTTGCAAAGCCGCGATCTGTTTCTCCAGGGGGGTCGGGGCAGAGGAGGTGGCGCGTGCCGCAGGCGCCGCCGCCGCCGCCGCCGCCTTCCCTTCCTTGGACGACGACGCCGCGCGCCGCTCCACGTCGTCGCCCGCCAGCTTCTTGGCCCAGCGCGCCGCGAGCGCGGGGTCGCGCGCGGCGGGCACGCCGCCAGAGGGGAGGGAGGGAGGGGCCGGCGGACGTGAGGCCGCCTCCTCGGCGCGCGCCTTTTTCGCGGGCGGCGCCGCCTCGGCCTCCTCCCGCGCCTCGGCCTGCTTGGCCGGGGACGCCTTTTTGGAGGCGGTGAAGCCGAAGGCGGCCAGGGTCTTGAAAGCGGTTTTTTTGGGCGCCATCGAATGGCGAGGGGCGCCGTCGTCGGGCGCGGCCGGCGCGGGCGCGGATGCGCGCTTGCGCCGCCAGTGGGGCGGCGCGGACATGCACGCCCGCGGGTTTGTGGGGCGGGACGGATGGGCGTCGGCGTCGCGTTCACTCTCGCGGGCGCCTGGCGCCCGCGATTGTCGGCCGTCCAGTCGCCATCGACCCGACGCGGCACAGACGACGCCCCCGCCCTCGTTATGTTTGTCCTGGGCCTCACCGGGTCGATCGGCATGGGCAAGTCGACAGTCGCCGCGATGCTCCTCGACACTGGCGTGCCCGTGCTCGACGCCGACGCCATCGTGCACGCCATGTACGCGCCGGGCGGAGCGGGGGTCGGGCCCGTGGTCGCCGCGTTTCCGACCGCGAGGGGGCCCGACGGCGGCGTCGACCGCGCCGCCCTGTCCAAGGCGGTAGTGGGCGATGAGGGCGCGATGATGAGGCTGGAAGGCATCGTGCACCCGCTCGTGGAGGCGGCTCGCGTCGCCTGGCTCGAGGCGCGCCGTGCGGACGGCGCCCCGCTCGTCGCGCTCGACATCCCCCTCCTCTACGAAACAGGGGCCGATATGGCTGTCGACGCCGTGGCGGTCGTGTCGGCGGGGGCAGAGGCGCAGCGGGAAAGAGTTTTGGCGCGCGCAAACATGACCCCCGCCAAACTCGACGCCATCCTGGCCCGCCAGCTGCCCGACGCCGCCAAGCGCGCCAGGGCCGACTTTGTGGTCGACACCGGGGTGGGGATTGAGGAGACGCAAGAGGCGGTGCGGTCGCTCGTCGCGGCGTTGGTCGGGCGAGAGGGGAGAGAAGCGTGGCAGCGGTGAGGCAACATTCGTTCGTGGTCCCTCTCTCATTCTTGTCTCTCTCCGACCCTCTCACCGCCGGCCCAGCGCGCGGCGCGCCCCCGCCGACGCACCCGTGCCCCCGAGAAAGTCCGACAACCGCATGCCCGCCATCGGTTTGACCTCCCCCTCGGCGTCCCCCACGAACCGCAACCCGGTCGCCGGGTCGACCGGCACCCCGTCCCGGTCCAGGTGGGAGTAGAAGCAGGAGGTGCCGAAAGGGCACGCACCCGCGCCGCGGTCCCAGTGCCGGCACTCGATGCGGCCCAGGGCGGCTTTGTAGCCCGCGATGACGGCGAGGCGGGCGTCGGGGGACGCGGGGAAGGTGGCGGAGGGGGTGACAAAGTTTGAAGGGGCGCGGCAGAGCGGGCAGCCTCGAACCCCCCCCACATCCAGCGCCCCGTCGCCCGCCTTGCTCCGCCAGCCCCGAATGCAGGCCAAGCAAAAGGCGTGGTCGCAGCCTTCGAGCAGGCCAAAGCGGCGCTCGCCGGGGCGTGCCTTGGCCAGCACGACCTCCAGGCACACGCCGCACTCGACGCTGGCGGACGCCGTCACTTCCGCGACGCGAGCGGCGCGCGCAGCGCAGGAGGCGGCGTGCGCGGCGCGGTCGGCGGCGTCGGTCGGGTGCAGGGCGTGGCGGCCGCAGGTCGAGCACAGGTCCCCGTGGGCCAGCCGGCAGGCGTCGCCCTTGGCGCAGTGGCCGGCGGCGGTGTAGGCGCCGCACAGGCCGGAGTCGGAGGCGGCCGGCGGCGGCGACGAGCCCCCCTCGAGCTCGAGCGCGGCGAGCGCGGCGTCGACTTCCGCCGCGTCCGGGTCGTACTCCTCCTCCTCCCATCCTTCATATGCCGCCCCACCTCCCTCCCCACCCCACGCGGGCGCGACAGGGGACGGCGGGTCGAGGAACGCGGGGTCGAGCTGCACGTCGGCAAGCTCGGGCGCGGGCGGCCGCCGCACCAAGGACGGCGGCGCCCCCACGCCCCGCGCCGCCGCCTTGGTGGGATGATCAAACATGCACCGGTCGCCGTACGTGCAGTGGCCGGCCGCGTGGAACTTGCACGGCATCGCGAGGAGCGCGGCGTCGTGCGAGAAGGGGCAGGCGGAGCCCTTGGCGCAGCCGCCGGCCGCGTGGAAGCGGCAGGGGGGCGGGGGCATGGTGCCGCCCGGGGCGCGGGGGCGCACAGTGGCGCGAGCGCGGCGGCGCTGGCCGCAGAGCCCGGCCGGCGACACGATGGCTGCCCTCCGCGCCGCCCTCCTGCTCGCCACGGCGGCGACAGCAGTCGCCCTCACCCCCGCCCATCGCCTGACTCCGTTCCGGGGCACCCGCCTGGCGGCCGGCGCCCGCCGCCCTGGCGTCAACGCGCACCTGAACCTGCCGTCCCGCTGCGCCGAGCGTTGGCGGGACGCCACGCTCGACCATTTCGGCTGGGGGCGGCGCCAGGTCTGCGCGGAGAGGAGGGAGGGAGAGTGGAGGGGGCGCCGACGCGCTCGCCTCGACCCGCGCCCCTCCTCCTCTCTCCTCTTCCCCAGCCGGCCACCTTTCGCCAGCGCTACTTCCTCTGCGCCGACCACTACGCCGGCCCCGGATCCCCCATCCTGTTTTACGCGGGCAACGAGGCGGACGTCACGCTCTATGTCAACGCGTCGGGGTTGATGTGGGAATCGGCCCCTGCTCTAGGCGCCGCCCTCGTCTTCGCCGAGCACCGCTACTACGGCGCGAGCAAGCCACCGAAGGGTGTGACCGGCGAGAGTCGCCCGCTGCGGTTTCTGTCGGCGGAGCAGGCGCTGGCCGACTACGCAGAGTTGGTGTCTGAAATCCGGTCCGGCGCCACCCCCCTCCCCGGCGCCGCCTCCTCCCCCGTCATCGCGTTTGGCGGGTCGTACGGCGGCATGCTGGCGGCGTGGGCGAGGCTCAAGTACCCCTCCCACTTTGATGGCGCGATCGCCGGGTCGGCCCCCATTTGGACCTTCAACGGAGAAGACCCGCCGTACGACGGCGGCTCGTTTGCCGCCATCGTGACGCGGGACGCGACGCCGGCCGCGGGGGCGGGGGGCGGGTGTGTGGAGGGCGTGCGGGCCGCGTTCGCGGGGTTGCTCCGCGTCCGCGGCGGCCGCCGCGCAGCCGACGCCGCGCGCGGCCTCGGCCTGTGCTCCTCGGTCCAGCTCGACACCGAGGCCGACGCGCGGGCGGTGGCCGACTGGCTCAGCGGCGCGTTCGACTACATGGCGATGGGTGCGCGTGGGCTGAGTAGGGGCGGGGAAGGGGTGGTGGAAAACGGCGCGCGCGCGCGCGCGCCGCCGGCCCGACCCCCTCTCCTCCACCCCCAGGCAACTACCCCTACCCCTCCTCCTACCTCCTCAACGGCGACGCCGAGCTGCCCGCGTGGCCGGTGCGGGTCGCGTGCTCGTTCTTCGACGGGTGGGAGGGGCGGGGGGAGGGAGGGGCGGCGCCGCGGCCCGGCCCTCCGCCCCCCCCATTCGCCGCACTGCGCTCCGCCGTCGGCGTCTTCTACAACGCGACCGGCGCCGCGCCCTGCTTCGACCCGGCCGCAGGGTCGGGGTCGGGCGCGACGGACGACGACGGCGACCTCTGGGGCTACCAAGCGTGCACCGAAATGTGGATGCCCATGTGGCGCGACGGCGTGGGCGACATGTTTTATGCGTCGCCGTGGGACGGCGACGCGGCGGCGGCCGCGTGCCGGGACGCGTACCGCGCGACGCCGAAACCTTTGTGGGCCGACGTCGAGTTTGGCGGGCGCCACCTGGCCTCCCTCACCAACGTCGTCTTCACAAACGGGGGGTTCGACCCCTGGTCCGGCGGCGGCGTGCTGGCCGACGTGTCGGGGTCGGCGGTGGCGCTCGTCATTCCAGAGGGGGGGCACCACCTCGACCTCATGTTTTCGAATGCCGCCGACCCGCCCTCCGTGGTCGCGGTGCGGGAGGCGCAGCGGGCCGCGATGCGGGCGTGGATCGCAGAGGCGAACGGAGGGGGGCGGGGGGTCGTGTGAGGCGAAAGCCGGGCCGCGGTCGAGCGGCGCGGCCGGCGCGCGCAGTCTCGCGTTGCGCGTCCATCGGGCCGCGGCCGACCTCGTCCCCTTTCGCCGGCGACCCACGACCGCGCCCGCCGCGTCCGAGCCCGCCCCCGCGGCGCGCGATGCGGATGGCGCGCGGCGCGCCGCCGCGCGGCGCCGCGGCCGCCCGCCCGCGCCCGCCGCCCGCCGCGCCGAGGCCGTGCATCGTGCAGGCCGCGCTGGCGAGCCAGATGGGGGTGCGGCGGACGCACGCGCCGTCGCCCGCGTCGTCGTCGCCGTGGCGCCGGCCGACCCCGCCGCCGGCCCGCCTCCCCCCTCTGCACGCCCTCGCCGACCTCGCCAACCTCGGCGACGCCGTCGCCGACCCCCTCCTCCCCCTCGGCCTCGACTTCCTCACCTTCCTCGCCGCCACCGTGCTCGTCGTCCCCGCGTTCAAATCCGCGCGCGTGTCGCCCGTGCTCGGCTTCCTCTTCTCCGGCCTCGTCCTCGGCCAGCTCGGCCTCTTCCGCAACACGGACGAACTGGAGAAATTGAGCGAGTTGGGCGTCCTGTTCCTCCTGTTTGAGATGGGCCTGGAGCTGTCCTTCGACCGCCTGCGCTCGCTCGCCAAGTACGCGTTCGGCCTCGGCACGGTCACGATGGGCGTGACCACGCTCATCTTTGCGTGCATGGGGTTGCCGATTGGGGAAGGGCTGGGCACGGAAATTCTTGTGCGCGGGTTTCACGCGGACAGGGCGCTCGTCTCGATCCGCACGCTCGACGAAGCGGTCGTCATCGGGGCCGCCCTCTCCCTGTCGTCCTCCGCGTTCGTCCTCCAACTCCTCAACGAGTCGGGCCAGATGGCGACGCGCGCGGGGTCGGCCACGCTGGGCATCCTGCTCCTCCAGGACATCGCGGTCGTCCCGTTTCTCGTGCTCCTCCCCATCCTGGAAACCACCAAACTCGCGGGCGGCGAGTCGACCGTGACGCTGCTCGCGTCCCTGGCGCCCACCGCCGCCAAGACGGTGCTCGGCCTGGGCGTGCTGCTCCTGGGCGGGCGCTTCCTCCTCCGCCGCGTCTTCGAGCTCGTGGCCGAAGCGCGCTCGGACGAAACGTTCGTCGCCCTCTGCCTCCTCTCCGTCACCGGCGCGTCCCTGGCCACCCAGAGGCTCGGCTTTTCCGACACGCTGGGCGCGTTCTCCGCGGGCGTCCTCCTGGCGGAAACCAACTACCGCACCCAGGTCGAGGCCGACATCCGCCCCTTCCGCGGCATCCTCCTCGGCCTCTTCTTTGTGACGACCGGCGCCTCCCTCGACGTCCAACTCCTCTTGCGGGACTGGCAGCTCGTGTTTGCGCTGCTGGCTGGCCTCATTGCGATCAAGGTCGGCACCATCGGCACCTTCGCGCCCGCGTTCGGCCTCACCCGCGCGGAAGCCGCGCGCACCGCGTTTTCGTTGGCCCAAGGCGGCGAGTTTGCGTTTGTGCTGCTGGAGCTCGCCAAAGAGTTGCAGGTGCTGCCGGACGAGCTCAACAGGCTCCTCATCATCGTCGTCGTCCTCTCGATGGCCCTGACGCCCGCCCTGGTCGAGGTCGGCAACCGGGTCGCGCTCAAGTACGAGGCGGAAGCAGATGCCGCGTCCGCTTCGGCGTCGGCGCTGTCGGAGAGGGGCGACGGCGGCTCGTCGCGCGGCGGCGCGCCCCCGATCGTCGTGTGCGGTTTTGGCGAGCTCGGCCAAATGGTCGCCAACGCCGTGGAGTCCCCGCTGTCGGGCGCCCCACCCCCCTACGTCGCATTCGACCTGAACCCGGGCCGCGTGCGCGCGGCGCGGGAGGCAGGGTTCAACGTGCTCTACGGCGACGGGTCGCGCGCCCAAGTCCTGGAGGCCGCCGGCGCCGGGTCCCCCGCCGCCCTCGTCGTCTGCTACACCGCGCGCGGGCGCGCGGTGGCGGCCGTGCGCGCGCTGCGGGAGGCGCTGCCGGGCGTGCCGGTGTACGCGCGCGCGCTCGACTCGGCGCACGCGGCCGAGCTCAAGGCCGCGGGTGCGACGGACGTGGTCACCGCCAACGTGGAAGCCGGGCTCGAACTCACCGCGCGCGTGCTGAGCGGCATGGGGGTGGGGACGGCGGGCGGGATCGCGTTTTTGCAGGGGTTGCTGCGCTCGCAAATGGACGTGCGCGCCGCCGCCGCCGCCGCCGCCCTGGCCGCTTCCCCGGACGCCGAAGCGCCGGCCTACGATTCCACTATCTTCAAGCTCAACCCGGCGCCGCTGCTGCCCGAGGCGGAGGGCGGGGGTGGGGCGGTGCGGCCGGCCAGCGACTCGGTCCAAGCCGCCGACCCGGCGCCGCCGTCGCCCGCGCCGCCCCCGATGCTCGGCGACGGGTCGCCCGACGGGTCGATCGAGTGCCCGGTGGACTGGGAGGAGAGCGCACCGTGATGGTCGAGGAGAGAGGGAGGGGGCCGGCGAGGCCGCCCCTTTCAATTTTGGCCGCCGCGCGTGGCAGCACTGTATCTTCCGACGACACTCTGTCCAAAATCCTATCCAATCACAATAATGCTGCTGCAGGCAGGGCGGAATCAGGCTCGCGGAGCCAACAAAAACCATCACTCAAACGGCACCGAGTCGGTGCCCGACCCCGCGGGCTGCGCGCCCGGGTCGCGCGGCGCGCGACCGTTGGCGCCAAAGGGGAGCCTACCGTTGGCAAGGCCCCACGGCTTTTTCTTGGTCGGGGAGCCCTCATCGCCGTGCACCGCCGACGACGCGGGCGTGACCGACCGCGCGCGCGGGGGGAGGCGCGGGCGCAAGCGCCAGCCGAAGACGGCCGCGGTGGCGGCCAGGGCGGATGTGGCGACGACGGCGCCAGCGAGGATGGGCGATGGCAGGGGAGGGAGGGGGGCGGCGGCGGCGGCGGCGCTCGCGCGCGCGCCCGTCGCGGCGCGCGCCGCGGCGGCGCCCGCCGCGCGCGACCCGCGGCCGGCCGCCGCCTGCAGACGCGCCAGCGCGTTTCCCAACGCCCCCTTCTGCCTCCTCCTTGGCGGCCTCCCCTCCAGGATCGACACCCGGTCGCCCAACACAGCCGCTTCCGCAGCGAGCGCCGCGCGCGCCGCCTCCAGGGCCGCCACCTTGCGCGCCGCCTCCAGTTGGGCTACTTTTAGGCCCTTGATCTCCTGCACGAGCAGGTCGTAGATGGTGGAGCCTTTGGTGGCGCCTTTGGCGGCCGAAGCAGGAGGCGGCTCGGCGGTCGAAGGAGGCGTCGCGGGCGGCGCTGCGACCGCCGCCGGCCTGGCGTCGGCGGCCGGCGTAGGGGGCGGTGGTTCGTCCGCGGGCGGCGCGGCTGGAGCGTCGTCGCCCGCGGCCGGCGGCGCGTCGCCGTCGCTCGCGCCAGCGTCGGCCGCCGGCGAAGGGAGGGCGGCGTCGGCCGCCGCATCTTTCGCTGCCGGCGACCGCGTCGCGGCCGGCGCGGCGATCGGCGCGGCGGCAGACGCGGTGGCGGGCGCGGGCGCGGGCGCGTCGTTGTTGGCGGCAGAGTCGGCCACCGCCGGCTCGGGCGCCGGCTCGGGCTCGTCGCCGCCAGAGGCCGCCGTCGCGTTGCCGGCGTCGCCACCGGCATCGCCCGGCTCCGGCCCCACGGGCGCGGGCCCCTCGGCGGGCGACGCCGCCGCGGCCGCCTCGCCGTCCCCTCCTCCCTCCCCCCCTTCCACCGCCAGCCGCGCCTCCAGATCCTCCACTGCGCTCACGCCATATGCCCTCAACTCGTTCAGCGCGCATACAGGTTCCGCGCCGTGGTAAGAGAGGAGGCGCAGCGCGAGGTACTTGACCCAGGCGCCCGACGCCACAGGAAACGCCTGCGAGCCCCGCACGTTGGTTGCGGCAAACGAGCCGAGCGATTCCCAAGGGGGCGAGCCCAGGGACGCGCCCAGGTCGACAGCCTTGCCGCCGCCGTTGCTGTCGAGCCGAGGGTTCGACCGCCGCCCAAACGCTTCAAACTCGTGCACGCGCGCGCTGTACAGCTCATGCTGGCTCAACTCGAGCGTGTCGAGCGAGGCGACTTGGGCGAGTTCGAGCACGACCCACTGCGGCGACGTCGACCGCTCGTTCCTCAGGAACGTGTCGCCGTCGTCGTCCAGCAGGGCGTCCGCTTTGCGGGCGCCGAGGTTTGTGCCCACGACCTTGGCGCCGTCGCGGGCGAGGGCAAAGTTTTGGCGGTGGGCGGGAGGAGGGGGTAGAGGAGCCGCCGTCGCCGTCGGGCACACGGCCGCCGCCGCCCCTCCTGCGGCCGCGCACTCTTTGGTGGTCACGATGCAGCCGTCGGCGCCGCACGCGACGCGGTCGCCGGTGTGGAGCAGAGGGGGCGCGGGCGCGGGGGACGGCGGCGCCGCGGCTGCCGGCGCCGGCGCGTCGGCCACGGAGGCCGTGGCATCGCCTCCTCCTCCGGCATCGCCGCCGGCGCCCGCCGTGGCCGGCTCGGATGGCGCGCCCGACGCCCCGCCGGCCGCCAGCAGCAGGGACGCGACCGCGGCCGCCAGCCACCAGGGCCGGGGCCGGGGCCGTCGCCTGGGGGAGCCCATGTGGTGGGCGGGCGGGAGGGCGGTGTGAGGGAGCTGCGCCGCGGTCCTGCCCCTCTCTCTCCCTCACTCTCCGCCGATGCGCCTGCCGCTCGCCGCGCGAGCCGCCCCTGCCCGCGCGATGGCTGCCGCTGCGGGCGAGAGCCCCCTGTTCGCGCCGGCCCAAGTCGGGTACGTGGCGCTCGCGCACCGCCTCGTTTATGCGCCGCTCACCCGCTGCCGCGCCGACGGCGCGGGCGTGCAGCCGCCGTCGGCCGCCACCTACTACGCTCAGCGCGCGAGCGCGCCCGGCACGCTGCTGATCAGCGAGGCGACCAACATCGAGCGCGCGGGCCAGGGTTACCCCAACACGCCCGGCCTGTACACGCCCGCGCAGCTGGAGGCTTGGCAGCCGGTCACGGCGGCCGTGCATGCTGCCGGCGGGGTCTTTTTCGCCCAGCTGTGGCACACGGGCCGCGTGAGCCACCCGGCGTACCAACCCGACGGCCGCCCGCCGCCCGCGCCGTCGGCCGTGCCCTGCCCCGCCGCCGGCGGCGTCACGCTGCCCGATTTCACGACGGTGCCGTACGTCGTGCCGCGCGAGATGGGGAGGGAAGAGATTGCGGCGGTCGTGTCGCAATACGCGGCCGCCGCGACGGCGGCCATCGCGGCGGGGTTCGACGGCGTGGAGGTGCACTCGGCCAATGGTTATTTACTAGAACAATTTTTGCGCGAGAGCAGCAACACGAGAGGCGACGAGTACGGCGGCGACCAACGCTGGCGCCTCACCGCCGACGTCGTCGCCGCCGCCGCGGCCGCGGTCGGCCCCGACCGCGTCGGCGTCCGCCTGTCGCCGTTTGGGCGCTTCCTCATGGCGCCGCCGTCGGAGTCGGACTGGCGCGCGTGCGACGCGCTTGTCGACCGCCTCGCGACGCTCGGCCTCGCCTACCTGCACATGATCGAGCCCCGCATGACGCTGGGCAACGAGGAGATCGATGTGTGGGACCAGAGCCAGACCCTTGACCGGTGGCGGGCGCGGTGGGTCGACGCCGCGGGGAGGCCGCGCCCTCTCATAAGCGCGGGCGGCTTCACCCGAACACGCGCCCTCGCCCACCTCGCCGCCCACCCGGGCGACCTCATCGCGGTCGGGCGCTGGTGGCTGTCCACGCCCGACCTGCCCGCGCGGTGGGCGGCGGGCGCGCCGCTCAATGCGTACGACCGCGGCACGTTCTACGCGGGCGGCGACAAGGGCTACACCGACTACCCCTTCCTGGGCGACGTCAAGGAGGGCGCGCCCACGAGGGCGACCAGGGACGGGTCGCTCGTGTTTGGGGGTGGGGAGGACGGCGCGGCCGAGTGAACGGCGTGGGAGGACAGTGTGCAACTACGACGGCTACGCGGCCGCAGACACTCTCCACCACTCCTCGCGCCCCGCGCACGCCCGCGCCGCGCCCATGGTCGCCCTCACGGACGCCGAGCGGCGCCTGGCCGAGGTGGGGGGAGAGGGGCAGCGGGGGTGCCAAATGCGCGGCGCGGCGCGGTGCCCCACCGGCGAGGCGCGCTCTGCCGCCGCGCCGGCGGCAGCGTGAGCGTTGTGCCTCCCTTTCAGAGGGCGACCGCGCGACGCCGCAGCAGCCCACACGCGCCCACCTCAACCTCAACCACCCCCCGCTTCCCCTCTTGCAGCCCGACCCCGTCGACACTCTCGACCTCCAGGCGTGGTACATGGACAACGACGACGCCACCGACCAGCGCGAGCCGCACCAGCGGGCCCCGCCCGCGCCCGTCGCGCCGGCCACGCTCGCCGCGCTGGGCATCCTCGCCTGGAAAGTCCCGCCCGCCACGCCCGCGGGCGACGCGCGGTTGGCCGCCATCCGGGCCGCCCGCGGCTACTCCTACCAGGACACGGTGGAGATCAGCCGGGCGACGCTCGCCGGGTATGACGCGAAGCTCAAAGCGTTTTACGAGGAGCACGTGCACACGGACGAAGAGATTCGCTACGTCTTGAGTGGCTCCGGCTATTTCGACGTGCGCGACGGGGGCGACGCGTGGATCCGCATCCTGGTGAAAGAGGGCGACTTGATCGTTTTGCCCGAGGGCATCTACCACCGCTTCACCCTGGACACCTCCAACTACGTCAAAGTGAATCGCCTGTTTGTGGGGGAGCCGGTGTGGACGGCGCACAACCGGCCGCAAGAAGAAGGGGAGGCGGCGCCGAGCCGCGCGCGGTACGTCGAATCCTTCCTCCAGGGGGGGGTGAAGGCCACTTGATGATACATGGGGGAAATGTGTCGTTTTGGGGGGCTGTAGGGGGTCGTCGCGGGGCAGGGCGGTCGTCCGGCGCCACGCCGCGGGGTCGGGCCAGCGCCGCCGCCACCCCCACAATTGCGGCGCCTCCTGCGCGCCTCCCACCCTCCGCCGCGCCCCCACATGCGCGCCTGCGCGCGCCCTCGGCCGCCGACGCCCGCCCGCGCGCCCGCGCGCGCCGCGCCCGCCGCCGGCCCGCCGCCGCGCCGGCTCCGCCTCGCCCCAATGGCAGCCGCGGCCGCCACATCCCCGCCCCCGGTCCACCTCAAGACATACACCGCGGCCGACATGACGCCCGCCGACCTGCGCGCGTTCACCGCGCGGCCGCGCATCGACTTCGACTCCATTCTGGCCACGGTGAGACGGGAAGGGAGGGTGGGAGGGTGGTGTGGGGTAGTGAGAGGGCGGCTGGAGGTGGGACAAGGGCCAACACGGCTCCCTTTTCCTTTTTTCCAGGTCGCGCCGATCGTTGACGACGTGCGCGCGCGCGGCGACGCCGCGGTCCGCGACCTCACCCTCAAATTCGACCGCGCCACGCTCACGGGGCCAGTGTGCGTGCCCATCGAGGAATTGCCGCAGCCGGAAATTGACGTAGAGGCCCGCGCCGCGTTCGACGTCGCGCTCGCCAACATCACCGCCTTTCACGCTGCGCAAGCCACGCCCGACTCCTCCGTCGAGACCATGCCCGGCGTCGTGTGCCGGCGCGTGACGCGCCCGATCGGCGCCGTCGGCGTGTACGTCCCCGGCGGCACCGCGGTCCTCCCGTCGTCGGCGCTCATGCTCGCCGCGCCCGCGCGCGTCGCGGGGTGTTCGACGATCGTGATGGCCACGCCCCCCCGCGCCGACGGCTCCATCTCCCCGGAAGTCCTCTACTGCGCGCGCGCGGCGGGCGTGACGCACGTCCTGCGCGCGGGCGGCGCGCAGGCGGTGGCTGCGCTCGCGTTCGGCACGGAGTCGACGCCCAAGGTGGACAAGGTCCTGGGCCCCGGCAACCAGTACGTGACCGCGGCCAAGATGGCGCTCCAAAACTCAGAGGCGATGGTGGCCATCGACATGCCGGCGGGGCCGTCCGAGGTGCTCGTCATCGCCGACGCGGGCGCGTCTCCCATTCACGTCGCCGCCGACCTCCTCTCCCAGGCCGAGCACGGCCCCGACTCCCAGGTCGTGCTCGTCGCCCTGCCAGGCGTGGACACGGGGGCGGTCGAGGCGGAAGTCGGGCGCCAGTGCGCCCTCCTGCCGCGCGGCGCGGCCGCGCGCGCCGCGCTCGACCACTCGTGCATCGTGCGCGCGTCCTCCCGCGCCGAGGCCGCCACCTTTTCCAACATGTACGCGCCGGAGCACCTCATCGTCAACACGGAGGACGCGGAGGAGTGGTTGCCGTCGCTGACCAACGCGGGGTCGATTTTCCTCGGGCGGTGGACGCCCGAATCCGTGGGAGACTACGCGTCCGGCACCAACCACGTGCTCCCCACCTACGGCTACGCCCGCATGTACTCTGGCGTGTCCCTGGACTCGTTTGTGAAAAAGGTGACGGTGCAGAGCCTGACGAAGGCGGGGCTGGAGTTGTTGGGGCCGACGGTCGCCACCATGGCGTCGGTGGAAGGGTTGGACGCGCACCGGCGCGCGGTCACACTGCGGCTGGGCACGGATTGATGATGGGAGAGAGGAGGAGGGTGGAGGGTGGGCCTGTGGCGCGGGAGCATGGTTGCAGTGCGGGCGACGAAAAAACAAAAAACTCTCCTCCCTCCCTATTTCTGCCCGACCACAATCAGCCACGCGCCGTACGCCAGCGTGGGCAGCACGACGAGCGCGGCGGCAAGGGCGGGGTCGGGGTGGAAGGGGGCGTCGAGCGCGAGCGAGCCGTACTTGACGGCGGCGGCGCCTGGGGACGAGGGGGGCGCATTGGCGCCCGCCGCCTCCCGCATCGCGCCCATGCAACACGCCACCACCACACACGCCCCTGCCGCACCGGCGAACGAGGCGGCCGCGACTTTGGCGAAGTATGCGCCGTCGCTGTCGGTCGGCGCGGACGCGCGCGCGGCGGAGGGGGCGCGCCGGCGTACGCGAGGCGTGATACAGGCCGCCGGGCGCGCGACGGAGGCCCGCATCGGGGGCGGAGTGGCCGCAGAAGTGGCGTCGCTGCGCCGGCCCCACTCGTCCAAGACGACCACTCCCCCACCACTCCCCCGATGGCGACCACCCCTCGCCCTCCTGCCTCCCTCCTCCTGCGCATGCCCTTCCTCTACCCCCTGGCCGGCATCGCGTTTGTGCTTACCAAGCCGGCCCTGCTGGTGGCGGTGCTGCTGCGCGCGGCGGGCCTCCTCCTCTCCTTCCCCGTCGTGTTTTTCTCGACCGCCATCGCCCGCCGCGCCACGCACCGCACGTTCAGAGCCGTGCTGGCGTCCCGGGGCGTCAACGGCGGCCTGAGGGCTGCCAGCGCCGAAGACCGCGCCGCGCTAGCGGCGCGCGCGCCGGCCGTCGCGCGCGGCGCGGCCCCACCCACGCTCGGCGTCCGCGCCCTGCTCGTCGCCCTGTTTACGCCCGCCGCACCAGGATGGCCGTGGTACTGGCGGTGGGCCAAGAACCTGGTCGCCGCCCCCCTCGCCGCGGTCTTCCCCGCCGGCCGCGCGCTCGCCGCGATGGCCGACCCCGCGGACGTCGCCCTGCGCGCGCTGGAGCCATATTTGGACGCCAAAGGCCTCGTCAAAGGTGGAAGGGAGCGGGCGGGGCTCGCGGTGGCAAAGAGGGGAGAGCTGATCGCTTTCGGCGTCGCCGCCGCCGCCATTTCCGCGCTGCCGATCGTTTCCTGGGTCACCATGTTCACGACGGCGGCTGGAGCGGCGCTGTGGGCGGCCGATTTGGAGGCGGCGGGGCGGCTGGCGCGGTAGGGTGAGAGGGGAAGGGACGCCGCCGCGCGCAACCCCCGCCCCTCTCTATTTTCGCGAGGGGGCGCGCCCTCCTTCTTTCTTGCACCCCAACGCACCGCCCCCAACGCGCCATCCTTCTCCCGCACTGTGGCACGCGTCCACCGCCGGGCGTCGCGCGCCACCTCCCCCCAACCACCCCCCCTCTCCTCATCTCCATCACCCCTCGTACGCCGCCGCCGCCGCGCCCGCGCCGCCCGCGACGGCGGCCGCCAGCGGCCCCGCGGGCGCGTCCCAGCCGCCGTGTTGGCGCGGGGCCGGGTCCCAGCCGGCAGAGGGGCCGCCCGCCGCGCCGCGCGGCGGCCCGCCCCACGCCACCCCCCCAACGCCCTCAGGCGCCAGCGTGCGCGCAAACCCGACGGATCGATCGACGAACGCGTGGCACGGGAACCGGGCGCGGGCGCCGGTGGGGGTGTGGGTGACGTCGACCCAGGCGAGGTGCCACCCCGCAAAGCCCCCCCCCCCATCCGTCGCCACCCGCAGCGCGCGCAGCGCCCCCACCGACGGCAACAGGGGCAGCGTGAACGCGTCGGCCCGCCCCCGGCGAAAGTGGGGCGCGCCGCCGGGGAGCGGCACGGCGCCGGTCGCGCCGCGGTCGCCCACCAGCTCGAACGAGACGCGGGCCCGGGTGCCGGCCACGCAAAAGGGGGACGTGTGGAAGACGAGGCGGTAGCCGGGAGAGGCGGTGGCAGGGGAAACGAGGGTCGAGGGCGGCGCTGCCAGCGCGCGCGTGGTCAGGCCGACGCCGTCGCCGCCCGCGCGCAGCCAGCGGTCGGCCGCGAAGAACGCGAGCTCGTCCCCGGTGTCGGCGTCCACGACGCGCACCCAGGCCAGACGCCAGGCGGCGGGCGGGGCGCCGGCGGGCGGCTGCGCGAGCGAGACGTCGGCGCCGCGCAGCGGCCGCGCGTCGGCCGCGCCTTCCACGGTCCACGATTCCACGCCCCCGGCGCGCAGCCGGGCGCCGCCCTCTGTGGGCAAGCGGAACGGGCCGGCCAGGGCGGTCGGGCCGGTGAGGGTGAGGGAGATGTCGCCGAGGCGGCCGCCGCCCGCGTCGTCGCCCACGTCGGCGGTCGCCACGTCGACGCGCAGGCGCATGGTGGGGGACGGGGATAGGGCGTGCACACGCACGGCGTCGACTTGGGCGGGCGGGGCTAAGGAGGGGAGAGGGAAGCGGGAGGTGGGCGGCGGGCCCGGCCGCGCGCGGCCGCTCTACCCCTTTCCACCCCCTCTTCCTACCCTCCGGCCACGCTCCCGGCACCGCCCCCCCCTCCAGCGCGGCCCGAAACCCGCCCAGCTTGCCGCCCGCGTCGTCCAGGCCGGCACGCAGGCCGGCCAGGACGGCGGCGAGGCGCGCGCGCTCGGCGGCGCCCGCGTCGGCGTCGCGCCGTGCGGCGGCCGCGTCGGCGGCCGCGGCGGCGGCGGCCGCGTCCGCGGTATCGGCACGCGCCCGGGCCGCGCGCGCGTCGGCCTCCATGGCGGCGAGGGAGCCGCGGACGCCGTCGGCGTCGGCGCACGCGCGCGCTGCGTCGCCGCGCGCCGCGGCGACCGCGGCGTCGGCCGACGCGAGCGCGTTGCGCGCGGCGGCCGCATCGGCCGCCGACGCATTGGCGCGCGCCAGGGCGGCGGACGCGGCCGCCGCGGCGGCGTCGCGGTCGGCGTCGGCATCGCGCGCGGCGGCGCGAGCGGCGCCCAGGTCGCCGCGCGCGCCGCGCAGGGCGGCCTCCAGCCCGTCCCGGGCCGTGGCGGCATTCTCGACGTCGCGCCGAGCCGCGTCCAGCGCGGCCCGCGCCGCCGCCAGCGCGGCGTCGGACGCCGCGCGGTCACCGCGCGCGGCGGCGGCGTCACGCGCCGCCGCGTCGGCGCCCGCCGCCGCGCCGTCGGCCGCCCGCCGGGCCGCCTCCAAGTCGTCCTCCAGCCGTGCGCGGTCGGCGGACGCGGCGTCCAGGGCGGCTTCCGCGTCGGCCAGGCGGGCGGCGGCGGACGCGGCGTCGGCGCGGAGCCCCGAAAAAACGTCGCCGAGCGCGGCCGCCTCGCGCGCCGCCGCCGCGTCCGCTTCGCGCGCGCGCACGTCGATGACGGCGGCCAGCTCGCGTTCCGACTCTTCCACGCGGGCGGCGGCTGCGACCGAGGCGGCGCGCGTGAGCGGCGTGTCAGGGGGGAGGGAGGGGGTGCCGGTCGCGCGGCGGCGGGGGGCCGGGGGGGGGGACCCGTGCGCATAGCCGCCGTGCACCGTGCCATAGGCCAGCGATGGAGACCGGGAGGGCGGGCGGGGGGCGGAAAAGGTGCGGAGGGGGGAGAGCGCCGGCGCGGCGCGCGGCGGCGGCGAGCGCGGCGCGCTCGCCGGGCGCGGCAGCGGCAGCGACGTGGCGCCCGTCAGGCCGGAAGCCGCGGCCGCCCCCCCAACGAGTGGCAGCGTCAGCCGGGCGCCGGGCGCGAGCCAGGCGGGGCCGCCGGGCGGGGCAAAGGAGGCAGCAGCGGCGCTCCCGGCGCGCACGTCGACCCGCTCGACGAGCCACGGCCGCGCCGCCACCCCCGCCCCTTCTTTCTCCCGCAGCGTCACCGACACCGCGGTCACCGGCCCGACCGCCGGCAGGTCGACGCCGTACGTCGCGGCGCGCCCGGGCGCGAGGTCGCCGCGCGCGGCGGGCAGGCGCACGCGCGCGTCGCCACCGGCGCGCGGCTCGCGCCCGTGGAGCTCGACCGCGGGCTCGCCCTCGGTGCCGGCGCCGTCGGCGGCCGCAGTGACCATGGTGATGGTGTAGCGGACGGTGGTGGGGGAAGGGGAGGGGGAGGGCGGCGGCGGCGCGCCCGCCGCCGCGAGCGACCCCGTCCGCCGCGGCCCGCCGCGCACGCACGCCGCCCACGCCGCCTCGACCGCCGCCACCCACCCGTCCGCGTCCGCCTCCGACGCCGCCGCAAACGTGAGCGTGTGGTCGCCGCATGTCACGGAAAAGGCGGCCGCGGCGGCGGCGGGGAGGGCGGCGAGGCGGGACCGGAGGCGAGCCACCCCCGGCGCCGGCGCGTAGCCGCGCGGCAGCGGGCGCACGGGCACCCGGTCCAGGGGGAGGTAGGCGGTGTGGGGGGCGGTGGGCGAGTCGGCGTAGCACAGGCGGTCGGGCAGGAGGTAGACCTGTGGAGAGAGGAGAGAGGGAGGGAAGAGGGTGCCGGCCGCGAATAGCGCGCGCGCGCCCGCCGCCCCGCCTCCCGCCCCGAACGCCCCTGCCGCCCCTCCTCCCTCTCTCTCACCCATTTGCGGCGCCACGTGGGGCGCGGCGCGGCGCCGCAGCCGACCGCGAGCCAGCCGGCGCGGACGGCGGTCGCCGCGTGCGCCGCGGCGTACGGCTCCCCCGCGCCCACGCCGCCGGAGGGGTGAGCGGCGCAGTCGGGGCACGCGTGGGCGTCGGGCGGGTCGACGGCGGCGGCGGCGTCCCTGGAGGGGAGGGAGGGGGGAGGGGGCGGTCGGTCGGCGACCCCGTGCCGCCCGCGCCGCGGGGCGGGCCGCCGACTGGCGTCCGCCGCGCCCGGGGCCGCGCGTGCACCACGTCATCGCGACGGGGAGGGTCGGGACGCGTGAGAGGGAGTGGTGGGCGCGGTGAGCACGCGCGCGCCCAAAACGGGGCGCGCCGCAGCGGCAGAGGCCGCTCCCGCGCCCCCACACACCCGCCCCGCCCGCGAGGGCGCGGCGCCGCCCCGCCCCCCCGCCCCCCACACCACCATGCACCCCGCGTGCCCGCCCGCGGTCTCGCTGCGAGCAGCCCCCCCTCCTGTCCGCCTCACCACCGGCTGCCCGGTGCTGGACGGCCTGCTGTGCGGGGGTTTGACCTCGTGCGGCATCACCGAGATTGTTGGTGCGCGGGCGGGAGGGCGGGAGGGGGCGGCGGGGCGGGCATGGGCGCGCGATGCGGCCGACGCGCTACCCTCCTGCCCTCCTCTCCAGGCGAGGCCACCGCGGGCAAGACCCAGTTTGCGCTGCGCACCCTGCTCACCGTGCAACTGCCCCGGGAAGATGGGGGGCTGGCGGGGAGCGCGCTCTGGGTCTACACTGAAGGCGACCCGCCCCTCAAGCGCCTGCGCGAGCTGGCGGCGGGGGTGGAGGGAGTGTGCGTTTGGAGAGAGAGTGGTGTGGGGGCGTCCGAGGCGAGGCGGCGGCGGGCGCGGCCGAGACACCGACGCGCGGCCCCCTCTCTCTCTCAGCGACGCCGCCACCGCGGCCGACCGCGTCTTCCTGGAAACGGCTGTCGACACGCCCGCCGCCCTGCTGTCCTGCCTGGACCGCGCGGAGCGGGAGGGGCTGTTTAAAGAGCGTGCGGAGGGCGACAACGGCCCGCCCCCCGTCAAGCTCATCCTGATCGACTCCGTCGCCCCCCTCTTCCGCGACGCCGCCACCCACGACGCCGCCGGGTACGGCACCCGCGCGGATGCGCTGTTTGCGTGCGCGGCGGCGCTGAAAGCGGTGGCGGCGGCGCATAGCGTCGTCGTGCTCACGGTGAATCAAGTCACCGACGTCATGGACTCCTCCCCCCCTCCTTGCCACACCGCCGGCCTGCGCCTGCGCAGCTCCGGGCGGGAGGTGGCGCCCGCGCTGGGGCTGGCGTGGGCGAGCTGCGTCGGGACGCGGCTCTTTCTGTCACGCGGCATCGGGGCCCGCGCGCGGCGCCGCGTGCTCCAGGTCGTGTTTGCGCCCCACCTGCCGCCCAGCCACGTGGTGGCCACGGTACGGGTGCAGGGGCTGGTGGGCGGGGAGCCGCCGGGTGAAGAAGAGGAGAAAGGCGGGGAGGCGCGCGCGTGATGTTTTATCGTTTTCCGTTTTCCGCACTTTGAACCGCCGCCCCGCCTCCATCCCCCTCGCTCGCCGGCCCCTGATCCCGCACGATCTGGGGCACAAAGCCGGGGGCGGTCGCGCGCGCCAGCAGCGCGGCGTACAGCGGGAGCCTCGCCGTCGCCTGGAACCCCCACCAGTCGCGCACCTGCCGGCACAGGTTGCGGTCGCAGTCGGCGACCACGAGCGCATCTTTCCCACGAGGCGCGGCCCGGGAGCGGGAGCCGTCGGGGGCGGCGACGTAGGACGACCCGTAAAAATGGCCGAACTCGGAATGGGCTGCTCTCCCGTCCCCGCTCGTAAACGCCCTGGGAAACGTTTCCGTCCCCACCCGGTTGACGCACGCGACGAATACTCCGTTGGCGATCGCAGCGTTGCGACCCTCGACCGGCCACAGGGCTTCCGAGAGGCCGGCCGTCGTCGCGCACGGATTCAGCACGATCTCCGCGCCGTTGAGCGCGAACCCCATCCAGTTGAGGGGGTGGTGCCGGCCGTAGCAGATGTTGACGGCCACGCGGCCGATGGTGGGGCCCAGGTCGAAGACCGGGTGGCCGGTGTCTAGGGAAGGAGACGAGGGGAGGGGTTGGCCTCGCCGCCGCCGCGTCGGGGCTGCCGGCGGCCGCGCGCACGCCGCGAACCCGAGAGAAACACAATCGCTGCCACCACCCCCAACCTTCCTCTCCTCACCTCCTTCCATGTAGTACGTCGACTCGTTGAAATCGCCGACGCGGGGGATGTGGTTTTTGCGGTGTTTGCCCACGACGTTGCCGCGCGGGCCGACGACGACCGCCGTGTTCCACACGGTGTCGCTGTTGGCCTCGTCCCGCTCCAGGATGCAGCTAATGATGGCCATGTTGGTCTCGCGCGCCAGGCGGGCGCACAGGGCCGTGCTCGGCCCGGCCGCCGCGCACTCGGCGAATTCGCACCACGCCTTTTCCCTCGTGCAGAAGCCAAACGGCATCGTCCAGCACTCTTGCGTGCACAGCAGCTGCGCGCCCGCCGCCGCCGCCGCGCGCGCGCCGGCCTCGAGGCGCGCGTGCGCCGCGGCGCGCTGGTCGGCGAACGGGGCGGACGGGCTCGCGGGGTGGGCGTGTTGCAGGAGGGCGATGCGGGTGACGCGGGGGGGGCGCAGTTGTTCGGGCGCGGCGGCGAACGAGGCGGTGGTGAGGGTGAGGTTGGCGGAAGCAGCCGCGTCGGCCGCGCCCGGCGGCAGGGACGCCGCGGGCGCGCCACCGTCGCCCAGCGACTCCACCAGCTTGCCCTGGTTGACGCCGTGCAGGACGCGCATGGCGGCGGCGAGCTCGGCGGGGGGAAGGCGGGCCTGCAGAGGGGAGAGAGGGGGTCGGGGCGTGCCTCTCGCCGCGGCATCGCGCCGCCGCCGCCCGCGCCGCGCGCCGCCGCACCTCCAGCATGGCCTCCAGGCTGTCGAAGCCAGCCAGCGTGCCGTCGTCGGCCTGCATGGCGCGGAGGCGAGGGGAGGGAGCGCGGCGGGAGGGCGCGGCGCGCGGAGTGGGGAGCGCGGACGGCGCGCCTTCGCTCGCACGCTTCGCTCACACGGCGCTCACGCCCCACCGCCCCCACGCCCCCCCAGGAGCATGGCCCGAAAGTCGGCGTTGGATTTGGGGGCCGCCGCGCTGCCGCCGGCGCCGCGCCCCGCGAGCGCGCGGGGCAGGAGCGGGGCAGACCCCACGCGCGGCGCGGGCGCGGGCGCCCCCCTCCCCCCTCCCCCTCGGCCAAAGCCGCCGCCCAGCACGCGGTCCCGGCCGCGGCCGCGGCCGCCCGCAAACCCGCCCCGCCCGCCGGCCGGCCGGGGCGCGGGCGGCTGGGAGAGCGCGACGGCGAGCGCCGCGCCGCGCAGGGCGACGCCGTCGCGCGCAACCGCGGCCACCGCGCCCGCGGGCGTCGCAAACTCGACATAGGCAATGCCGCGCAGGGTGCCGTCGGGGCGGACAGGGAGGCGCACGGTTGGGGCGGGGTCCGGCGAGTCCGCGGGGTGGAGGGTCGCAACCAAGTCGGCGGCCGTCGCGTCCGCGGGCAGGCCGCGCACGAACACGGTGCGCTTTTCGCCGTCGTCCGCGCGCGGCGGGCGGGCGTCGGTGGACGGGGTGGCGTCGCGCGAGCGGGGGTGGGGGGGGCCGTCGGCGCGCGGGCGCTTGCCCGCGCGCTCGCCGCTTGCTCCATCACCAGCCTCCCGCTTGGGCCGATAATTGGGATCCGCCGCGCGCCGGGCGGCGCGCACGGCGGCGGGGTCGAGCGCCCCTGCCGCGCGCGCCGCGGCGGCCGCCGCGCCGGGGGTCGAGGCCGCAGCGGCAGTCGCCGCCGCGTCGAGAGCCGGGTCGCACTTGAGCGTCGCGGCCGCGTAATCGGCGGCCGACCCGCGCTCGCGCTCGAGTCGCAGCCAGGCGGCGGCGAGGCGGGCGAGCGACGGCGGGCCGCCGTCGAGCTTGCGCGTGAGACCCTTGCGGAGCGCGCCCCGGGCGACATCAATGGACAGCGTCTCCGCGGCTTCCAGGGCGTACGTCGTCCAAAATTTGGCGCGCCCCGAGTAGCGAGCATGAGCGGCCGCGCCCTCCCAGACCCTACCCGCCCCCTCCTCCCCACCTCCCAGCTCCAGCTCGCACCGGGCGCGGTAGGGCGGGAGGAGAAGGTCGGGGTCGGTGTAGGCGGGGAAGCGGGAGGCGAGCGTGGCGTCCAGCGCGGCAAACGCTGCGCGCACGCCGGCGAGCGCGGCGTCGCCGCCCGCCCGCCGCAGGGCGTCCAACCGGCACAGGGCCACTTCCACCCGCTCCTCGGCCGTCGCCAGTGGCGCGGCGTCGGCCGCATCGAGCAATGCGAGGACAGCCTCGCTCGGGCCGCCGTCGCGGCGCTCGGCCGCGCGCGCAGCACGCGCCCACAGCTCGCCCGCCGCGGGGCAGTTGCGGGAGCCGCGCACGAAGATGGAAGCGGAAGCGGCGGGCACGGCAGGCAGCAGGACCGACGCCGCGCGGCCGGCGCGGAGCCAGAGGTAGGGCGTGTTTGGAAACGCGGCGAGCGCGCGCTCCCAAGCGAGCAGGACGCGCGCAGGGTCCTTGGTCCCCTCCTCGAGGCGGACGTAGGCGAGGTGGGCGGCCAAGCGGTCGGCGTCGGGGGCGTCGGCCGCGACCGCGGCCTCGGACGCGGCGCGCGCGGTCGCGGCCGCCGCCGCTTTCGCCGCCGCCGCTGTCACGTGCCCGGGCAGCCCCCCGCCCCCGTGCGCCGCCTCCCACGCGGTCGCGGCGGCAATCGCGCCGCTACTGGCATTGCCGGCCAAAGGTGTGGCCAGCTGGCGGTGCCAGAGGGAGCGAACGCGGTCGGCCTGCGCGGCGCCGCCCGCGCCGGCGGCCAGCGCGGCGTCCTCGTACGACCGCACCTCGTCCCACAGGATGTGACCTTGGCCCACGTGCAGGCCGGCGGCGGCCAGGGCGCGCCCGGCCAGTTCCCGGTGCCGGGCGAGGCCTTCGTCGGTGAAAGACGCGACGTCCGCATCCCGCTCCCGCACCGCGCGCAGCCAGGACGCCCACAGGGGCACCGACACAAAGTCGGCCGTGGCGGCGGCGTGGAGAAGGGTGAGCGTGTCGAGCGAGGAGCCAGCGGCGGCCTCGTCCCGCACCCAGTCCAACCACGCCGCTTCCGGCAGCGGCACCGCCGCCGCCGCCGCGGCGCGCGCGTCGGCCAGGCGCGCTTTCAGGCCGCACTGCTGGAGCAGGGTGAGGTACGAGACGCGCGCGCCGGCGTCGAGCGGGGAGTCGGCGACGCGCGCTTCAAGTGCGTCGAGCGCGGCCGCGTCCGCGTCCGACACGTCCACCCCGGCAAAATCGGACCCAGATGATGTGGATGGGGACGGTGGCGGGTCGTCGGAGGGCGGTGGCTCGGCGGCGGCGGTGGGCGGCGGCGGCGGCGGCGGCAACTCGGCGTCCTCCGTGGGCGCGCGCCGGGCGCTGCGCCGGGGCGGCATCGAGGGGCGCCGCGCGGGGCGGGCGGGCGGCGAGCGGAGAGTGACCGCCGGCACACACAGACCGTCGGCGTCGCCGCGATGCGGCTCGCCGACTTTGTCTCCGCCGCCGCCCCCGCCGTCGCCTCCGCCTTGGCCGCTCTGCCCCCGTACGGCGCCGACATGACGGGCTGCCTGATCGTGGGGCCGGACGGCAGGTGAAAGAGAAGAGAGGGAGGGGGAGGAGGAGGGGGCAACGCTGCCGGTGTCGCGCCCACCCCACGTCTCCTGCAGCGGTAAGACCTCCCTCCTGTTTCATTTCGCCCGGGCGGCGGCGGCGGCCACCGGCCGGGACGCGTACTTGCTCACGTCGCGCGCGCGCGCCGAGGCCGGCCCGCCCGCGCTGCCGCCCGGCGTGGAGGCCGACGATGCCGCGCTGGAGCGCGTGCAGGTCAAGTAAGAGTGTCGAGGGTGGATGGGAGGAGGGCGAGGGGCCAGGGACGGCCCCCGCCCACCCCATCACCTCTCCTCTCTCCTCCAGATATGTAGACACCCTGGCCGACGTCGCCGCATTCGCATCCTGCCTGCACCTGCTCCCCACCCCTCCATCCGCGGTGTGCGTCGACGACCTGCCGTCCCTGCCGCCCGGCGGCCCGCGCGCAGACCGGCGCGCGGTCGACGCCGCGCTGGCGCGCGCGCTGGCGCTGCTGGCGGATGGCACGAGTGGTGCATGGTATGAGAGTGAGGGAGGAGGGGAGGGGGCGGCGTAGTGGCAGGGTGGCGGCCGACACTCCCTCTCTCCAGGCGCGGCCCCACCACCCCGCCCACCCCCCTCGTCGCCACCGCGTCCTCCCCTGCCGACGGTGGTGCCCCTCCTTCCCTGTTCCTGGCCCGGCGCTGGCTCCCGCTCGTGCTGGCGTCCTCCCCCGCGCACAGCGGCGGCGACGACGCTTGGACGCTCGCCCCACTGCCGCCCGCCGCCGGCGGCGCGTCCCTGCCGCCCGGCTGCGGCGCGGGCGTCGTGTACGGCGGTGCGGACGGCGTGCTGGACGCGACGGCGGTGGTGGTTGGGTGAGAGGGGAGAGGAGGGGCGTGGGTTTGTTTTCTGCTTTCGCTTCGCCCTGCCTGGCATCCGCACTCGCCGTCCTTGTGTGCGTGCGCGCGCCGGCCTGTTGCAGCAGGGGCACCGCCGCCGCGCGTCGCTCTCATCGCTGTCTCTCAGTGTGTTTCAGTGGGCGGGGAGATCTCCCCGCCCCCATCTCCCTCACTCGCCGCCCTCGCCGCCACTCCGCGCCGACCCCGCGGTCAGGAAGAGGAGGCCGATGAAGGCCGCAATCGCTTCCAGTTCCGACAGCGCGCCGACGCCGGTCTCGAGCTCGAGCAGCGAGAGCGCCCCTTTCCCGGTCACCGCTTCCGCCACGATGACGACCGCCAAGGCGGCGGCGGACAGGCGGAACAGGGTGCCGCGCAGGAGGAGGGCGGGCGATTGGCGCGGGAGTTTGGTCGGCGGCGTGAGCGCCAGGAGGAGCAGGCCGCCCACCGCGAGCGCGAGCACGGGCTCGATCTCCCACAGGGGGACGCCCACGGCCAAATCGAGCGCTTGGACGGCGCCGCGGCCGGTCACGCGCTCGCCGACGAGCGTGGCAACCAACGTGATGACCGCCAGCTTGTCCCACAGCTCCCTGGATGCCCCGGCGGGCCGTGGAGGGGTCACAGGCGCCGCCGTCGCGAGGCGGGGCAGGACGGACGGCGGAGGCGTGGGCGGCAGCGCGGGCGGCGGCGGCGCATCGCGCGGCGGGCCGGGCGGGGGGGCAGCGGCGGAGCGAGGAGGGGGGGCGGAGCGAGGAGGGAGTGGGGAGCGGCCTGGGAGGCGTGGCGGGGCGCGCGTGGGCGGCTGGAGCCGGGCGGGCCGCATGGCGGAGGGGAGTGGGCGCCGACCCCGACCCGCGCGGTCTTCTCTGCATTCTTCCGTTTGCCTCTGTCGACACACCGCCGCCATCACTCTCTGCGTCGCCGCTGCTGCTGCTTTGCTCTCGTTCCCGTCTGGCGGCCGCCAGGGGTGGGGATGAGGGATGGCCCGACCCGCCCCCGCTCTCCCCGCCGCGTGCCCTCGCCGCCGCCCGGCGCCCCGCCCCGACCCCCGCCCCCCCCGCGTCTCTCGCCCGGCGTGACACGCACACCACCACCCCCGCAAAACAACCCCCACACGTGTTCCGCCGCGCGCCCACCCCCCTCCCCCACTGCCTCGTCACGCCCCCTTGGCCGCGCCCTTGGGCGGCGCGCGGAACACGCCGACGACGACCGCGTGGTCGCGCTCGTACGGCTCCAGGGTCACCTGCTCCTTGGGCTTGAGCGCGAGTTCCTGCAGCTTTTTGACCTCGCGCGCGAAGACGGCTTCCGGCACCGCGGTCGAGTCGATGCACGACGCCTTGATGGAGATGACGAACGCGCCCCCCGCTTTCAGGAACGAGGCCGCGTTCAGCCCCACGATGCGCGCCTGGTCGGGCTGCGCGACGTCCGCGAACACGACGTCGACCATCGGGACGAGCATGCGGTACTTCAAGGGGTGGCGCGCGTCCTCGATGATGGGGACGATGTTGGGCCGCTTCTTGGCCATGTTGACGAGGTCGCGCCCGGAGCGGTGCGAGAATTCGACCGCGTAGACGGTGCCGGTCGGGCCGACGATGTCCGACACGTGGGAGACCGACGTGCCGGAGGCGGCGCCCAGGTATAGGACTTTCGCGCCGGGCTTGATGTGGATGTTGTCGACGCCAGCCAAAACCGCGGCCGCCAGCTTGCTGCGGAACGGGTTCCACACGCGGTACTCGATTTTCACCGCGTTCGCGCCGTCGGCCACCGGCTCGCCCGACTCCACGCTGATGCGCTTCTCGCCGTAGACGCTCTCGCCGGGCACCATGTTCTTCGTGACGAGGGCGTCCTTTGGGTTTGGGGTGCGGGTTGGGGTCGGGCACCACGGCGCGAGCAGCGATAAAAAAAACTCCCTGGGCAGGGCGTTGGCCCCGCGCCGGGCTCCCCGGCCAGCCACTGCTCACCTCTTTGCCACGAGCGATGAAGACGCCCGCGTGGCGGTGGGCTTCGACGACGACCTTGGCGCCTCCCTTCATGCCGCCCCGCCCACCCCCACGCCCGCCAGGAGCGCCCCGACCACGCCCGCCACCGCGGCCGGGCGGGCCGCGACCACCGCCGCGGCCGCCGCCGCCGAATTTCGAGACGCCACCGCCGCGCCCGCCGAACCCGCCGCGGCCAGAGCCGCCGCGGCCGCCGAACGTGGAGCCACTACGACCGCCAAAGCCACCTGGGGGTTGGAGGGGGGAGGAGGCGTGAGACGGGCGCGCGGCAGGGCGCCGCGCGCGCCGGCGGCCGCCGCCCGGCAGCGGCCCGCCCATGCGGCCCCGGGCGCGTCTCCGCGCCCCTAGCCGGCCGGCGCAGCGTCATCACGCGCTCAGGGAGGCAGGATGGCGCCCCGGCCGCGCCGGCGCGCCGTGCGCGGGCGCAGCTAGCCATGCCGCCCACGCCGCCGCCCTCCCTCCGCGCTCACCGCGACCGCCGCCGCGCCCGCCTCCGCCACGGCCTTCGTAGGCCATGAGAGCGGGAGAAGAGAGGGTGGTGGGCGAGACGAAGAAGGGCCGGCTGCTGTCTGGAGCAGCGGAGCGAGAGTGGCAGTGGCTGTCCCACTCCCTCGGTGGTGGTGTCGGTGCGACTACAATCGGTGCTGCCCCTCCCAAATCGAACGCCCGCGGATGGTGTACATGAGAAGGTGGTGGAATGGTGGTGGAATGGTGGTGCCTTCGTCGTCGCCCTCTCTCTCCCCGCTCTCTCCCCCGCTCTCCCCACACCATCAGCTCCCCGCCCCCACCCCGTTCAACGCCTTGGCCGCCACCTCGTACGCGGCAAAGCACACCGCGTTGGCCGGGTACGCGCGCACGAGCGCGGGCCCAAAGCCCCTGTACATCGCGCGCACGCCGCCCGCGCGCCACGTCTGGGCCGCGCAGTCGAGCACGCCGGAGAACTGCTTGGCGGCGGGCGTGTCGGCCTGCCACCGCGATTTGACGACGTCCGCGGGAAACACGGGAATCCAAAACGCGGTCCCGGCCGCGCCGCCCGCCACGATGAGCGCGCCCGTGCCCAGGTCGGCCGTGGACGCCAGGCCTTGGTGGGACGCGATGGCGCGCTTGAGGGATTCGTAGACCGCAAACATGACCGCGTTGCCGGGGACTTCACGCGCGAGCGTGCACGTCAAGCCCCGAGAGAGGCCCAGCAGGCCTCCTTCCGCGGCCATCACTTGGCGCACGACGTCCACGGGGCCGCGCGCGAGGGCCGGGGGCAGGGCGGGGTGGAGGGCCAGGGACGGGCGGGAAGACGCGGCGCCCGCGCCCGCCGCCGCGAAGAGCGTCGCCGGCGCGCTCGCGCCCCGGACCGCCGCCGCGGGCGCCTGGCCCGCAATCCCCGCCGCCTGCGCCGCTGACAGCTGGGCCTGGAGGCGCACCTTGATGAGCTCCGTCGGCGTTGCGATGGCGGCCACCGCCACCCCCGCCCCCGCCCCAGCAATCGCCTGGTCCCCGATCGTCAGCGGCGACCCGTCGGCATGCGCCAGCGCAGCCTCCATGCGGCCGCGCGCGGAGAAGAGGACCGCGTTGAAAAGCGCGACGGTGGCCAGCGGGGCGCCCATGCCGCGGTACAGGCCGCGGGGGCCTTGAGACGCGAGGGTCTGGCGAGGGGCGAGGGGTGGTGAGGCGCGCGCGCCTCCCCAGGCCCTGAACCCTCCCTCCCTCTGTCCCCCACCTTGCGCGTCGCGTCGAGCGCGGACGAGTAGAGCGGCGCCTGCCCGGGCAGGGGGCGCGGCGCGGTCTGCAGCTTGGTCTTGATGGTGTCTGGAGGGGGAGGAGGGGAGGGAGGAAGTGGGCGACCAAGCGCCGCGAGGGGAGGTTTTGGGGGTCAGGCGCGAGGGTTTGCGCCCTGGGGCGGCCCCGCGGCCGCTTCCCGCGCGCGCCGCCTCAACCACGCATCCAGAGGCACGCTGCGGGCGTCGCGGGGCGGCCGTCAAGCGGCGGGGGGCACGGCGCCGGTGGCCAGCTCGGCGCCACCCCCTCACCACCCCTCACCAAACGGGTGCCCGACCAGGAGCTGGCACGAGCCCGCGATGGTGCCCGCGGCAAAGTCCTAGAGGGGGGGCAATGGGAGGAGGGAGGCGAGGGGTGGGCGCCGGGGCGCCCGCGCGGTGCCCTCCTCCACCCCTCGCTCTCTCTCCGTCTCTCCCGCCTACCACGGCGGCCGACGGCTTGGTCGGCATCGCGGCGACCGGCGGCGGGGCGGCGGGCCGCGGCAGAGTGAGGGCGGCGCTGGCCGCCCTCTCTCCTCACTCCCATCCCACGCACGACCATGCTGGCCCTTCTCGCCTCCGCCGCCCAGCGCGGCGTGCTGCGCCACGCAGCATTCGCCGCGCCCCTGGCGGCCGTCGCGATCTCTGCCCGCTCCTTTGCGTCGACCTACCTGGACAAGGGCGCGGTCACCGAGCGCGTGCTCAAGACGGTCAAGGCGTTTGATAAGGTCGACCCTGGCAAGGTCAGTGAGAGGGGGGGGGTCCGGGAGGGCGTGGGCGGCGTGAGCAGGGCGCGGCGGCGCGCCGATCCCGCCGCGCGGACCGGGGCGGCTCGCCGCGGGCGGCACGCCGCTCGCGCGCGGTGGCTGGAGTCACATGCAGCGCTTGGCGAGGCGCGCAAGCCCGCCGGCGCCCTCCCGCACGAGACACCGCCGCGCCGGCGGACCCCCTCCAATCCCTCCCTCCCACTCCACCTCCCAGGTCACCGCCACCGCCGCCTTCCAGGGCGACCTGGGCCTCGACTCCCTGGACGCGGTTGAGCTCGTCATGGCGCTGGAGGAAGAGTTCGGCATCGAGATTCCCGACGCAGAGGCCGACCGCATCCTCTCCACCGGGGAAGCGATCGCGTACCTGACCGCGCACCCGCAGGCCAAGTGATGGTGGTGGGAGGCGGGGTGGGGCGGCGCGTGTCGCTGCTCTCTCTTGTTGGCCGCGTGGGCGCGGTCGGGGTCGCGGGCGCGGCTCCCGCCGCCGCAGGAGCAGGGTCTCGTTAGCGTGCTACAGGGTGGTACACCGCGCGCGCCCCGGGCGCGCGCCTCGCGCTCTCGTCGGCAGTGTCTCTCTCGTTCCGCTCCGCGCCGTGGTCTCGCTGGTCTCCCGTCTCTCTCGGGCGCCCCCTCTCGCTCTGTCTCTCGCCTCCCCCCCCACGCTCACGCGTGCGCCGCCGCGCCCGGCCCCGGCGGCGGCCGCGGCGCGCGCCGCGCGCGCGGCGCGGGGGGCGCGGGGGGGGAGGCGACCGGCTCCGCCACCGGCTCGTTTGTAAAGCCGTGCGTGCGCAGCAGGCGCACGGACGCCAGCGCGGCCACCGCGCGCGAGACGCGGGCCCAGTCGGTGCCCACAGCCTTCCACCCGAGGTCCGCGGCCAGCAGGGCCCACGACGCGGCCGACAGCGCGGCCAGCGCGGTGGCGGCCGCGCCGTGGCGGGCGGCGGCGGTGGCGGCGCCGCGGGCCGCGGTCCGGACGGCGGCCGCCGACCCCCCCCTGCGCAGCGCGGCCGCGAGCGCGGCGTCGACCGCGCCCCCCCGCGCCAGCGCTCGCGCGGCCAGCGGCTTGAGCAGGGTCGACCGCGCGGCGCTCAGAGCGGTCGCGGCGACCGCGGCGGCAAAGGTCGAGGTCGCGTCGGCGGCGGCGCTCGGCGCGCGCGCCGCGCCGCGCGTCGCGACCGCGCCACCACCTCCATCCCCTTGGCCCAGCATGGCCGCCAGCAGCTCCACCTCCAAATCCGCCACCGCCAACCCCGGCGACACGCGCGCCCCGAGCCGCGCGCCGAGGCGGAGCAGCGTCTCGCGGTAACTCGGCCGCCGCCCGGCCAACGACTCGCCCGCGTCGGCGGCGAGGAACAGAAACCGGTCGTGCAGGGAGGCGGCCGAAGAGACTGCCGACGACCGCGACAGCGATTTGGCGAGCGGCGAAAACGGCGACAAACCGTTGAGAATGCCGTGGACCGCCTCCAGCTCCCCTTCATCGCACAGCTCTAGCACCTCGCGCAGGTCGGGGTCGAGGTCGAGGTCGCGCGACGGGCGCAGCGGCGCGAGCGCGGCGATGGGCGGGCGGACGGTGGCGTTGGGGCGCAGCGCGATGGCTCGGGCCGCCGCGCGTGGGCAGAGGGCGATGCAAGGCACGAGTTGAGGGGCATTGGGGGCGTATTTGGAGCGCGGGCCCTGTGAATGCGACGCGCGCCCCGGCGCCGATGCCGCCACTTTGGCGCGACCGGCCGCCACGCGCATGGGCGCGACCATGGTCAGGCGCGTGCAGGCGGTGGGCCGGCGGAGGGGCAGGGTCTCGCGGCGGGAGTGATTGCCGCCACTTTTCGCGCGCTCGCCGCGTTTCTCTCTCTCTCCGTCGTCGTTGCCAAACCAGAACGCCACACGCCACCAAAAACACGCCCTCCTCCTCCTCTCCTCACTTGCCACCCCCCGCCGCCCGCTTTTTTAGCTCCGCCCCGCGCGCCTTTTTCCGGTCCTGCTCCTTGCGCACGCTCTCGTACAGGTGCCGCTTCTTGCGCGGCAGCAGCGCGGACCGCATGCGGTCGGCGTCGTTGAGGGGTTCCAGGGAGGGGGCAGGGGCAGCGGTGGTGGCCGCGACCACTCCAACCTCTTTCGCCAGCCCCGCCGCGTGCGCGGCGGCCGCCGCGGCCGACGGGTCGACGCCGGTGGATGCGTCAACCTCGACCGCGTCCCCGACCGCCTTGGCCGCCGCCTCTTCAAAGGCCGCGACCGCGGCTGCGCCGCTCGCCCCCCCGGCCGACGCCGCCGCGTCGCGCAGCGACTCGAGCTCTTTGGCGTACGCGGGCACGTGGCCCCCGTCGGCATCCGCATCGGCAAACGGGGACGGGTGCGGCGGCGGCGGCGCCCCGGGCGCGTACCGCCGCTCGTCGGCGCGCACGCGCCAATTGGCCGAATCAAACGCCCACTGCGGCTGCACCGGCACCGCGCCCGGGGCGCGCGGGTCGGCGGTGGAGCCGGCGGGGAGCGGGCGGTCGACGATGGCGTGCGTGACGGCCGGGTCGGACGGGTCGAGCGGCGCGCCCTCCCCTTCCCACGTCGCGGCGCCGCCGAACGAACGCACGACGAGCAGGGTCGCCTCGCGCGGGACTTCGCGCCCGATAAAGAAGGTGAGGCCCCGGAAGAGGGTGCCAGGGGTGGGCGAGGGAGCGGCGGGGGCCGCGGCGTCGTCGCCGTGCGCCGTCGCTGTCGCGCCTGGGGAGAGAAGAAAGATGCCACCCGCTGGGTAAGTCCGAAAGGGTAACGGCGCCGACGGCGCGTCCCCACGGCGATGGAATCAGCGGCCGCGCCGCGGGCGGGGAGGCGCGCCGGGGGGGCCGGGGCCGCCCCCGGCGCGCCGTCGACCCGTCGCCCCCGCGGCGGCGCTCTGCGGCAGTGCGCGGTGGGCTGTACGCCATGGTGGCGCCCCTCGTCGCGCGCGCGGGCGCCGCGGCCGGCTGGGGCCGCGGGCTTGGACCCGCCTGCCAAAAAAGAACGGGGAGGGGAGGAGCCGCCAACCACCCCCTCTCCGCCCCCTTCCTTACCCGGCGCTTCGTCCGCTTCGGCCTCGCCGCCGAGCGCGGCCAGACGGTCGGCCAAGCCCTCGCGCGCGCCCGGCGCCGGCAGCGCGGGGGCCGGGCGCGCGGCGCCGCCCTTGCCGGCCGCGCGCAACGCGGCCCGCTCCCGGCGCCCCGGCGTCGCCGGCGCCTTCCCACCACCGGCCAGCGCGCGCATCACCGCGTCCAACCCCGCGCCCGCGCCGTCGAGCGCGGGGTCGGGGCGCGGGGGGTACCGCGCGCCCGCGTCGGCGTACAAGCGCGCGAGCACGTGCCGCGCCAGCACGAGGCCGAGCTCCAGGAACGTGAGCATGACCTTGAAGTCGACGTTGGGGGGGAGGACTTGGGCGAGCGCGTGGGGCATGACCCACACGACAGGCGCCCCGCGCGCGCTCGCCTCGCAGTAAAACCCTTTGACGCTGATGAACGCCTTGCGCAGCGCGCCGGTGGACGCGACCCAGGCCTGCCACTCGAGCGCGACGGCGCGGGCGGCCGAGACGGCCGACGGCGGCACGCCCGCGCGCGCGTCGGGCGGGAGCGACGCGAACAGGTGGATGAGGGAGAGAGGATCGTCCAGGTCGCGCAGGGCGTCCGCCAGGGTGGGGTACCGTTCGGCAACCAAATGGTCGAGCGTGTGCACCGCGCGCGTCGCGGCGACTGCGTCGGCCGCGTCGTCCCCTTTTTTCGCGCGCGCCTTGCGCACCCGCCGCTCAAACGCCGCGTCCTCCCGAAACTTGTTGAGCAGGGGTTCGTGCGCCAGGAACGCAATGTCCTTGGCGTGGTAGTACGTGCGGTGGCGGCCGGCCGGCTTCTTGCGCGGCTCGCGCGGGTGGATGCCCTTTAAGATGCAGAGCCGGCTGGGGAGGGGAGGGAGAGGGGTGACGTGTGAGCGTGTGGGCGCGCCCGCGTCAAGTGCACGCGGGCGCAGCGCCGCCGCCGCCGCGTGCCGCCGCGCTAGCCGCCGCAATCGCCCTCCCATCTCTCCTCCTACCGAAACTCGGACAGCTTGAGCTGCAGCTTCTTGAGCGCCTGGTTGCGCGTCAGGTAGAGGGCGGCATTGCCCTGCTTGCCCTGAGGGGGGGGGAGGGAGCGCCGTCGGCCGCCGGCGGCGGCGGCCGCCGGGGGGGGTGCGCGGCCGCGGGCGCCGCGCGGCCCGTGGGGGCGAGGCCTGAGTCGCACCTTTTTGACGGGCTTGCGCATGGCGGCGGCCGGGGGGCGGGCGCCGCTGGTTGTGGATGCACCGCCGCCGGCACGGCCAAATGCACAGCGCGGCGGGCGGCGCCCCGCCCCGCCCCATGACTCTCCTCTCCGACCTGCCCGCGCACGTCATCGCCGAAATCGTGGGCCGCCTCCCGGCCGCCGACGCGCTCGCGGTCGCCGCGGTCTGCGCGCCCGCGCGCCGCGACGAGCCCGCGTGGCGCGCCCGCGCCGCGTCCCTGGCCGGCGGCGCCCCTCTCGGCGCCATCGCCGACTGGGGCGACGGCGTGACGTGGCGGGCGCTGGTGGCGGGCCTGCTCGCGCGGCACGGCCACCTGCTCGCGGCGCGCGCGCTGTCCGCGGCAGCGTCGTACCTTGGCACGCTGGTGACCGTCGAAGCGGTGCCGCCGCTGGGGCTGGTGGCGTACTCCCTGACACCGGTCGCTCTGGGGGCCGGCTTCCACCGCGCGCCCCTCTTCGAAGTCGCGTTCACCCCCGCCGCCCCCGCCTCCGTGCGCTGCCGCCGCCCCGGGCGGCCGCCGCCGGGGCGCGGGGCGATGCCCGACTGGCACGCGGCCGCGCTGTGGAGTGGGGACGGGGAGGGCGGCGGCGGCGGCGCGCGCCCCGCCCTTCTCCCTCCTTCCTCCGTCTCCCTCACCTGCGTCGACGGCTGCCGGCAGTCAATGTTTGACGTCAACGCGCGCCTGGCGGCTGCGCGCGGGGCCGACCCCGGGGCGGAGGCGGCGCCCGGAGGCGCGCGCGGGCCGGCGCGCCGCGCGGTCGTGCTGCCAGAGATGCCGCCCCTGGCCGACGTGGGCGCCTACATCATGACCATGGTAGGGATAGGGGAGTGGCGGTCTGTGAGGGTGGGCCGCGCGCGCGCCGGGCGCCGACGCCTCCCCCCTCTCAGGGCGCTCTTTCGCTCGGTGGCGGCGACGACCGCCCGTTCACCCTCGCCCCCGTCCCGCCTTGGCGCAGCCAGGGCCTGGAGGGCGTGTGGAGGGGGACGTACGGCCCGCACCGGCTCGAAGTGGTGCGGCTGGGGGCGGCGGAGAGCGCGGTCGCCGCCGCCGGCGCGAGCCACCCCGCCCCGTCGCCCCTGCCGCCCCCTCTCCCCTCCTGCCTAGACGCGGTCAAGCTGCTAGGCGATGCGCATGTACCCGCGGGGCGAGCGTCGTTCCGGGTCGACCCGGCGGCGCCCTCGACGCCGGCGCACGACCTCCTGTCCCTCGGCCCCCGCCCCGCGGGCGCCCGCCTGCGCCTCCCCCCCGGGTGGCGCGCCGACGTGCTCGACCTGGGCGCCGCGACCCTGGTCGTGCGCGGCGCGTGGCCCGCGACCGCGGTCGTCGCGGCGCCCGGGTTTGCCGACCCGACGACGGTCCCCGCCCAGGTCGCCCTGCTCGAGCCCGGGGATGTGTTGGCGGTCGCGTGGGGCGGCGGCATGCGGTCCGTCTCCCTGTTTGCGCGCGTGGAGGACCGGGAGTTCAGAGGGGGGCGAGGCGGCGGGTGAAGCGCCGCGATTTCGTTCGGTCTCTCTCTTTGCACTCGCACCCCCTGCCCCCCGCTCAAAACCCGCGCGCTCCCTTGGGCCACACCGCGTTCTTGAGCCACATGTAGACGGGCAGCACGAAAAAGTAAAAGCCGGCGGCCGAGCCGAGGAGCACGCGCGCGGCGAGCGACAGCGCGCCGGCGAGGCCCTTGGCGCGCGCGCCAGACACCTCTTGTTTAGGCCCCAGCGCCAGTGGCGACACGCCCGCTTTCGGCTTGGCCCCGGTGACGGTGCACCCCATGATGAGGCCGTGCCGGCGCACGCCGCGGTACCAGGACGGCCCGATCCGGTCGAGCGTCACGTCTGCAAACCCCGCCGCCTCAAACCATTTGATGTACTCTTCTTCCTCCGGAAACAGCATCCACGCGTCGGCGAAGAAACGGGAGACGGGGTGCGTGGGGCGCACGGGGCCGATGACGCACGCGACGCCGCCCGGTTTCAGGACCCGGTACGCCTCGCACACGCCGCGCTGCGGCTCGGGCCAGTATTCGATCGAGCCGGCCGAGGTGTAGCGGTCGAACGCGTCGGTGGGCAGGGGGAGGTCCTCGGCGTCGCCCTCGAGGAAGGTCACGCCGCGGAGGTCGGCCTTCTTTTTGGCTTTCGCCAGCTGGTGCGGCGACTGGTCGACCAGCGTCACGTTCTCGGGCCGCACCTTTTGCACGACGCCCTGCGTGCAAAAGCCGGTGCCGCCGCCGACGTCGGCAACAGTGAGAGAAGGCGAGTCGAGCCGCGCTGGCTTGAGCGCGGCGTCCCGCATCGGCACCGTCCAGTGCCCGGGGTTGACCACGTAGTCGTACACTTGGGCCAGGAAGGCGTAGAAGAGGCGGGCTTCGGCCTTGTGCTGGACAAGGCCGAGGGGGCGGGAGGACGCGGCGGCGCGGCGGAGCGTGTCGCGGGGGCGCGGCGGCAGGCCCGCGCGGCGCGGCGGCGGGGGGCGGCGTGCGGCCACGGCCGCGGGGCGGGCGGGTGGGCGGGCCGGGGGGCGCGCGAAGGGGAGGGGCATCGGATCGGGGAAGAGAAGAGGGGGGTGTGGAGCGGCTCGACGCGCGCTCGACCCCGCCTCCAGACGTGTTTACACAGGCCCCGCGCTCCACCCCACATGCAACTCACTTCGGGCGCGTGATCGTGACGGTGCGTGGCGCGCCGCCGCCGCCACCGCCACCCCCGCCGCCGCCGCCGCCGCGCTTCTTCCGCTTCTTGCCGCCGCCACCCTCACCCCCCCCACCAGCCGACCACCGGTCGTCCACGACGGGCGCGGGCGCGTCGCCGCCACCGCGGCGGCGGGCCTCGAGGAGGTCGCGCAGATCCCGCCCTTCCAGCGGCGGCGGCGGCGCGGGCCGCGCGCGGCGCGGCGACAGCCGCCGCACCGCCGGCCGCGGCGACCGGGAGCGCGACATCGAGTCGTCCCGGCGGCGGCGGCGGGCGCCGCGCGAGCGGGACCGGGAGCGCGAGCGCGAGCGCGAGCGCGAGCGCGAGCGGCGCCGCCGACCACGCTCGCGCGGCCGCGACCGCGACCGCCCCGCGCCCCACCCCCCACCACACTCGGCCGCCACGTGCCCGGGCAGCCCGCACCGAGCGCACACGCCGGCCGCGGGCGCGGCGCCCGGCGGCGGGCGGGCGCAGTCGCGCGCGAGGTGGCCGTGGTCGCCGCAGCGGAAACAGGCGCCGGCAGTCGGGCCGGCGCCGCCGCCGCCGCCGCGCCCTCCACCAGGGCAGTCCTTGGCGCGATGGCCCTCCACGCCGCACCGGAAGCAGGCGCCGGCGGGCGGAGGAGGGGGGGGAGGGCCGCCGCCGCCGCCGCCGCCCCCCGCGCCGGGCGGCGGCCGCGGGCAGCCCTTGGCGCGGTGCCCCTCTCGCCCGCACCGGAAGCAGGCGCCAGCGGGAGGCGGCGGCGGCGCGCCGCCTCCGGCGCCGCCGGCGGGCGCGCCCCCCGGGCACGCCGCCGCGCGGTGGCCCGCGCGGCCGCACTTGAAGCACGCGCCCGGCGCCGGGGCGCCGGGCGCCCCCTGGTTGTTGGGGCAGTCGCGCGCCAGGTGGCCGGGCTGCTGGCAGCGGAAGCAGGCTTTGCCGGGGGGGGCGGGGGGAGGGTGGCCGCCGCCGGGCGCCCAGCCCTGCGGCGGCGGGCCGCCCCAGCCGGGCGGCGGGCCGCCCCGGCCGGCCTGCTGCGGCGCCCAGCCGCCGTTCCAGGCGCCGCAGGGCGGCGGCGCGCCCCACGGCTGCTGCTGCTGCTGCTGGGGCGGCGGCGCGGGCGCCGGCGGCGGCGGCGCGGGCGCGCCGCCCCCGCCGCCCGCACCGCGCCGCCCGCGCCGGTCGCCGGCCGACCGCGACCGCGTGGACGACCGGGAGCGCGAGGAGCGCCGGGAGCGGGAGCGGCGGGAGCGGGACCGCGAGCGAGACCGCGACCGCGACCCGCGCGACCGCGACCGGCTCGCCGACCGGCTCAGCGACCGCCCGCCGCGAGCCGTCGCCTCCTCTTCATCGTCGTCGTCGCCCACCAGGCCGGCCAGGGCGGACGCGAAGCCGTCATCGCCCGCAAGCGCGGGCGGCGCGGCGGGGCGGGCGGGGGGCGCCGCCGGGGCTGGAGCCGCCACCGCCGGCGCCGCCAGGCGCACCGCGGGCGCGGCCGGCGGCGGCGGGCGCGCCGCAGGGGGCGCCGCCACCACCGGCGCGCGCGTCGGCGACGACGGCCCCGGCACCGACGCCCCCCCGGTCGGCGCCTCCCCCCGCAGGTACGCCATCTCCGCTTCAAATGCCGACTCGTTGGCCGCCAGCGACCCGATGGCGCCCGTCGGCATGAGCAGGCCGCCGTCGGCGTTGGCCGCGAGGCGCGTCGTCGGGATGCCGGCGGGCGCGCGCACCCGCTTGTCGTACGCGGGGTCGCCCTAGGAGGAAGAAGGAGGGGGTGGTGAGGGGGTGGGCGGAGTTTGGGGGCGCGACACGAGGGAGAGGCAGCGGGACGGGGTGAGCGTCGGCGGCGTCGTCGCGCGCAGCTTTCAGTGTGCCGCCGCGGCCGCCCCGACACGCCACGCCACTCCGCCACCCGGTCGCCTCCTCCCCGGGCGCGTCAGGCCACAACGCGTCTCTCTCCCACCCCTCCTCCACCACACCTGCGTCGGGCAGTCGGTCATGAAGTGCCCCGTCGAGTTGCAGCGCCGGCACACGTAGTGCGAGGGCGGCTTGGCGCCGGGTTCCGCGAATGGGAGGCCACCCCGGCCGCCGCGGCCGGCGCCGCGCCCTCGCCCGTCGCCGCCGTCACGGCCGCGCCCGCGGCCGCGCCCCGCGCGCGCCGCGTCGGCCACCTCGCGCCGCCAGGACGAGCCTTGGGCGTCGAGCATGGAGCGCAGGGCGGCGTCCTCCTCGTTGTAGGCGGGGCCGGCGCCGGCGCCGGCCGCGCCCTCTTCGTCGGGCAACTCGCCGGGGTCGACCGTCCCCGCCCCCTCGCGCAGCGTGTACGGGTTGAAGAACGTCGTCTCCACAGGTCGCGCGTCCCGGCCGCCGGGCGCGGCGCCGGTCATCGAGCGCGGGAGCGGGACTGGGCGCGCGACGGCGCGGCGGGGGGCAGGGAGGACGTGCACCTCTTCCGCCGCCTCGGTGAGCGCCGCCCCGCCCCCCGCGGGCGCGCGCCGGACGAGGACGGACGTAGACTTGGGGATTAAAGCCGCGTCGTCGGCGTACTCTTCGCCGGTGCGCGGGTCGGCCAGCACGAGGTCGCGCGCCGCGGCGCCCCCCATGCCCGCCTTTTCCGCGACCAACCCTTTGAGCTCGCCCACGGAGACAAAGGGGCCATCAAACTGGACGGTGGCGTACGACGTCTGCGACTTGAACTTGAAGTGGACGGCCGAGAGCGCCATGGCGGACGCGGCGCGCGGCGCGCGCGCGGGCCGCGGGGCGCGCGGGGCGCGGGCCGCGCGACGGCCGCGGGCGCGTGTGCGCGAGCGGCGCGGGCGGCGGCGCGGGCGGGTGGGGAGAGTGGCGGCGGCGGCGGCGGCGGCGGCGGCCGGCACAGAGCCGGCGGACGCCGGCGCCCGCCGGGGAGGCCGCCGTGGAGGCCGCCATGGTGAGCGCGCGTGGTGCCGGCTCGAGGCCCAGCGCCGAGCCGCGGAGAGGGCGGGGAGGGCGGGGCGGCCCTTTCGCCGCGGCGGTCAACGCGCGCGGAGACCGCGCGCGCGCCGCCCCCCCCCCCCCCACCACCCCCACCCCCACCGCCACCATCACTCCACTAGGGCGTGTTCACGGGCGACCCGCGCACGACGCTCGCGCCCGGCGTCCCGCCCGCGCCCGGTGGCGGCGGCGTCTTCAAGTCAGCGGCGGCCGCCGTGCTGGACCGGGCGCGGCGCATCATGACGACGGGCGAGATCACCAGGTGCGGGGGGAGAGAGAGGGGAGGGAGGAGGGTGGGGCGTGAAGCGGGCGCGCCTCGAGTCCAACCTCCCCCCTCCCCCCTTCCCCCAGCATCGCCGTCGACTCCGGCCTCCTCATATGCGTCGGCCGCACGCCCGACGCCACCATGGCGTCCGCCCTGTACACCGACGTCAAGCGCAAGGGGCAGCGGTCGGCGTTTGTGCGGCTGGGGGAAGGACTGTTTGGCCTGCGCGCCTGGCTCGCGC